>JAESGV010000108.1_pt1 | contig 142639 bp, 153 predicted proteins | sample 9269781 | NCBI WGS metagenome assembly JAESGV01 (sample SAMN15741586, study PRJNA653496) | algae metagenome | isolation source: Tildeniella torsiva UHER 1998/13D and co-occurring heterotrophs from... | place: Slovakia: Slovak Paradise National Park, Hrabusice, Kosice Region | collected 2000-01-01 | reverse complement strand
AGGATCCTCTAGTTCCTCAAAGTGGCTTAGCAGTGAAGCGGTCGGTGGCACTGAAGGGGACATGGATAGCCTTGAGATCAAACTTATCCATTAGTATCCCTACTCGCCGAGTATGCGTTTGCCCTGACTGAAACCCTGTTGTCAACAGGGATACCGATGGTGGGTGATAATATTGGTCAGACTCAGGCCAGAGCGATAGTTTTTAACGGGGTAAAAATAGGGTTGTGAATTTGTCATCGCTGACGTTTTTGCGCAAAATGCGATCGCCTAATCGCCAGTTTGCCGTAATTGGTTTAGGGCGGTTTGGGCGGGCGGTGTGCGGCACCCTCAACAACCTGGGCTACGAGGTACTGGCCGCCGATACCGACGAGCGCCGGGTCAGCCAGGCCCTCACCGACCAGATTGCAGCCCATGCCCTCCAGCTCGACACCACCCAGCCCTCGGCCCTGCGCGAAGCGGGCATTACCGACTTTGACACGGTAATTGTGGCGATCGGCAACTATGTCGAAGAAAGCATTATCACCACTCTCAATCTGAAAGAGGCGGGGGTCAAGAATGTGGTGGCCAAGGCATCGTCTGAGATTCACGGCAAGCTGCTCGATCGCGTCGGGGCCGACCATGTGGTCTTTCCAGAGCACGAGATGGGCTGCGAGCTGGCCCGCTCTCTCACGTCCCCCGGTATTCTCGATCGCTTTGAGATTGACCCCAACCATTGCATTGCCGAGATCATCGTGCCCCAGGCCTTTGACCAAAAAACCATCGTTGACCTCGACCTGCGCAACCGCTATGAGCTCACTCTGCTGGCTATCAGCCAAGACAACGAGCCCGACCAGTTTGAGATCAACCCCAGCCCCGTCACCCGGCTGAAAGCGGGGGGGCTGATGGTGGTGATTGGCAGCAACAAGGGTTTAGAGCGTTTACCGGTATAGCCCATGCGCGTAATTGGTCTAATTAGCGGCACCTCCGTAGACGGCATCGACGCTGCCCTAGTTGAGCTAGAGGGGCATGGCTACGACCTGACGGTGTCGTTTATTGAGGGGCTGGCTTACCCCTATCCCGACGATCTGCGCCAGCAGATTTTGGCGCTGTGCGCGGGGGAGGCGATCGCCCTAGAGCAGCTGGCCGCCCTCGACGATGCCGTGGCCCAAACCTTTGCCGCGGCCGCCCAGGCACTGATCGCCCAGGCTGGCCCCGCCGACCTGATCGCCTCCCACGGGCAGACGGTGTTTCACCGCCCGCTGGGTCGCCCGGCGCGGCCCGGCCAGGGGCCCATGCGGCTGGCCTACACGGTGCAGCTGGGGCGGGGGGTGGCGATCGCCCAGCACACCGGCCTACCCACCGTCAGCAACTTTCGCCAGGCCGACATTGAAGCTGGAGGAGAGGGGGCACCGCTCGCGCCGATTGTCGATCTCTGTCTGCTCAGCCACCCCACCGAGCGGCGCTGCGTGCAAAACCTGGGCGGCATTGGCAATGTTGCCTACCTGCCCCCCTGGAACCGCCAGGACAGCGCCCCCAAGGTACTGGGGTGGGATACAGGGCCAGCCAATTCCCTGATCGACATCGCTGTGCATACTCTCTCGGCGGGCTCCCTCACCTACGATGTGGACGGTGCCTGGGCGGCCCAGGGCACCCCCTGCCTGCCGCTGGTCAAGCGGTGGCTAGAGCACCCCTACTTCACCCAGCCACCGCCAAAATCTACCGGTCGCGAGTTGTTTGGCTGGGAGTTCTTTAACCAGTGCCGCCAGGATGCCCAGGGGCAGGGGTTAACTGCTCAGGATTTGGTGGCCACCCTGACCGAATTCACGGCGGCTTCGGTAGCCCACGAATATCGCACCTTTTTGCCCGCCCTGCCCGATCGCCTGCTGGTGAGCGGCGGGGGCAGCCATAACCCAGTACTGATGGCGCGCCTCCAGGCCCATCTGCCCGAGATGGCGGTGCAGCCTACCGATGCTGTCGGCGTGTCGGCCAGCTACAAAGAGGCGATCGCCTTTGCGGTGCTCGGCTACTGGCACCACCAGGGCTTCCCCGGCAATTTGCCCACGGTCACCGGGGCCGCTCGCCCCGTGGTGCTCGGCCACGGCAATGATGGGGCTCTGCTCCGTTAGGGACAAGGGTGCCGAAGCCCCATACCCCAGTCTGAACAATAGGGCGTATGCTTGAGAGGCAAAGGACGAAGGACAGCGGGCCATGGCGGACATCACCAACGACACAGCGGATGTCACCGGCCAGTCAAGGTCTGAGGGAGCAATGTGTGGACCATAGCTTTTTAATTGAGCCTGGCCGATGGACGCTTCAGGGCAGCTGGATGGAGCGCGATCGGCTGCCTACCCCAGTGAAGGGAAAAATTCTAGTCGCCTGGAGCCGCGACGACTGGTTCACCATGGTGATGAAGCTGGTGCTGCCCGACACTCAGCCCAGCGAGATGGCGCTTCAGTATCGGGGGCGGCTGACCAGCGGCGACTGTCAGTACACCTTTGTACTGCAGCACAGCCTGCTGGGTCGGGTAGAAGGAGAGGGGTGGGTGGCCCCGGACTCGATTATTCAGCGCTACTGGGCCCTGGGCGATCGCCAGCGTCGCACCGGGTTTGAGACCCTCTACCGCCTCGACCACGATCGCTACCACCTCTCTAGCGGCATTATGACGGGGCACTATCTGACCAGCGCCATGGAAGCTACCCTTCATCTGCAGGGCGCTTCTCCGTCAGGGATGTAAACAGTCTCGCTATAAATGCTTCAAGCAGAATGTACTACAGTGAAAACAACACCTTTTAGGCGCAGTTGGGAATAGTAACTCTATAACCTGTCGCCTGGGGCTGAGCCCGATCCGAGGTATTGCAGGGTGCAAAATTCGGATGGAATTTGAGTCGGTCTGGCCTTAGCGGGCACCCTTGTTCTATAGGTCAGAACGATGGGGCAGGGCCAGCTCAGCTACAGTTTGTGCACCGCCTGCCAATGGAGAGCTGCCAAGCCTAGGAAAAAGCGGGATGTCGGATCCCCAGCCTGTCGCTGCTCCTGGTTGATATCCTGCTTTGATGCATACCCCCTCGTCTTGCCCGCCCTCCCCGCCTACTGGCTAATACCGTTCTATGGCTGACTCAAACCTAGGCTGTAAATTAGCAAATCGCTACGAACTATTAGAACCCATTGGCCAAGGTTCGATGGGGCGGGTGTATCTAGCTGAAGATCTGCTGCTGGGCAGCGTTAAGGTGGCGATTAAGCTGCTTTCCCAAACCCTGCCCGGCGAAAAAATGCGCGATCGCTTCATGCAAGAGGCCATGACCTGCGCTCAGCTGGGCCAAAAAAGTATTCACGTGGTGCGCGTCACCGACTATGGGGTAAGTGACGAAGGGGTACCTTTCTACGTCATGGAGTACCTCCAGGGCCAGAGTTTGAGCCAAATGATCAACCTCCAACCCCTGCCTATTCCCCGCTTTTTAGGCCTAATTCGGCAGATTTGCCTGGGTCTGCAGGCCGCCCATGAGGGGATTATTCTCAAAAGCCAGCCCCAGCCGGTGCCCATTATTCACCGCGACATCAAGCCCAGCAACATCATGATTGTGCAAGACCCCACCCTGGGGGAACTGGCCAAGATCCTCGATTTTGGCATCGCCAAGCTGGTGCAAATCGACAGCGATCAAACCAACTGCTTTATGGGCACCCTGGCCTACGCTTCCCCTGAGCAAATGGAAGGGCAGGAACTTGACAGTCGCTCCGACATCTACAGCCTTGGGGTGATGATGTTTCAAATGCTGACGGGCCACCTGCCTCTGCGGGCCAGCAGCCATACCTTTGGCGGCTGGTATAAGGTGCACCAGACCCAGTCTCCCAAGCTCATGAGCGAGGTGGCCAGCAGCATCAAAATTCCCAAGCTGCTCGAAGATTTGGTGATGGCCTGTATGGCCAAGCCCGCTGCCGAGCGCCCCCAGAGCACCCAGGAAATTTTGCAAATTCTAGAGCCCCTCCAGGCTCGCTACGTCAACGGTTTTCGCATTAGCCAGCGGATTGGCACCACCCTCAATCGGGTGCCTGTCACTCGCCAGCCAACGGCCACCGAGTCGCTCAAAGACGACCAGGTCTGCAAACTGACGGTGTGGCCCAGCGCTAAGCCCTTAGCCGAGATTGTTTTTCCTCACCCATTGCCCACCAGCCAGGGGCCACTGGCCACCCTGTGGGCGATGATGCCCGAAGCCGAAATCAATCGGCGGCTGGTCAGCACCCGCTACAACACGTTTATCTGCACCATGGCCCCTCACCCCATGATGCTTTGGCTAACGGTGCTCTACAGCAGCACCCACGGTGCCCGCTGGCTGCCCTGCTACCTCGATCTCAAAATGGCTTTGGGGCAAGACATGGCCGGGCTGTTGGGCAAAACCGGCAGCTATAAACTGCTGCTCTTTGCCCTAGAAAACCCGCGTCCCTGTGCCCATGTGCTGAGCTGTAATGTCTCTGACCCCCAGCGCAGCCTTCTCCAGGAGTGGGTACTGACGGCCCGCAGCCGTCCCTCCACCGGGGCGATCGCCACCAGCCGCGACCTGTTGCGCAACGAATTGCAGACTAAACTCAAGGCCAAGGTGCTGCAAAAGCTAGAGTCGATTTACGTCGATACGGGCTCTAGCCTCTCTGACTAGAGCCCTAGCGCGCTAGGCCTAGCTGGGAAAAAACAACACCGGATGCCAGCTGCCCCGCATGATTTCACGGGTCAGGCTAGGGGCTGACCACTTGAGAATGCCGCCAGCGTTGCCGGAGCAGGTGGCGATCGCCCCGATATCGTGCATCTCGGCAGTTTTTAGAATTTCCGCTAAGGGGCTGCCCTCAACGATGGTCGTGTTGACCACCAGGTTGAGAGCCGCCAGCTCCGCCTGGAGCTGATCGAGTTCCTGCTCGGCCTGCTTCATAGGGTTATCGCCCCGCAACTCCCGGCGCACGTTGTCATCAATGACCCACAGCAGGCGCACCCGTTCCAGCACCGAGTTGGGGTTGCTTTTTACCTGCTGGTGAATCTTTTTAATTAAATTTTTGCCGCCCTGGGTGCCGTCGTAGGGCACCAGCAAATAGCGAAACAGGTGAGCACAGCGCAGCTCTAGCTCAGCGGTAGTGTAGGTCGATACGAGCTGGGGCCGCAAAATAACAATGGGAATCGCGGTCTTTTCGGCTAGGCCAGCGGTAGTGCTGCCAAACAGCTTTTCCTCCAGCAGCGTGCGGGTTGGGCTACCCAGAAAAATTACGTCGGCCTGGTGCTTTTTAGCCAGGCGCAAAATACTCTCGCTGGCGCGGCCCATCTGCACCTCAACGGTTACATCAATACCGTTGGGGATATCTCGCAGCAGCGTTTGCAGGCGTTGTCGAGGCTCCTCTAGCAATTCTGGGTTGTCTCGCGGAATCTCCCGCTCGCCATCTACCGACACATTGTGAAAAAACACCAGGGATTTGAACCCTCCAGCGGCGAGGCTCGGCACAAACTGGGCGAGACGGTAGATGCCATCGGTAAAGTCGGTACAAATGAGCGCGCGCTGAAACATAGGTCCCCCGTTCAGGTGCAACAAAGCTGACAAGATTCGCGATCGCCCATCCGGCAATCGGTGTGACCTCTCCCTTCAGACTATCGTCAGCCATCGGAGAGGCCCTTTCCATTACCATAACGTTAGACAGGGCTGTTTCACCCCCCCTTCGGGTCGTTAACCCTCCCCACTCCGAGGTTCTGTGGGCCTGGCCAAAGCGCTCAGCCGGTGACCGTAGCGATGTCAACCGTTCGAATGCTTAACCCGAGAAGACTTGAGTGCCAGAGAAAACCAAATGAACCGTCTTTCTCTGCCCTCGCTGCAAGAGAAACTGTGGTCTGCTGAAACTAGCTATTTTAGGGATTGAGGGCGCATTCGGTGCGATCGCCTGAGCTAACCCGTAGCACCGCTGTGCGGGAAAAAATATTTACTAACGACCGTCGCGTTGACAGAAACAGACATTGACAGAGACGGACATTGACTTGAGACAGACGCAAAATTTGCCGTTGTTGAAACGTTCAGTAGCATCGAAGGTGACGCCCCGGCAGCCCCGGCCCGATTCTAAAGAATCCTGCAAGAGAGGGAGGTCGCCGTCTTCATGCTGTTTTGGCGACGCTAGACACTACATTTGAGGATTTGGCCCAATCCCCCACTCGTGCTTGAGAAAGTGCTTGTACATCGTTTCTCGCATCATCATCTGTTCGTACATTTTGACCAGGAACTGCTGGGCCTGTTCCCGACTCATTTTGTCAACCTGGGTTTCAAACGACTTGAGGCTAAACTGCTGCTCCAAAGAAAGTTGCATCGGTTCGTTCATGGATTTACTCCTGAGAGAGAGAACAACACCCCTGTAGTGAGTCGTAACATGCAGGCTTAGCCTGAGTTACTGCCCTACGTCCCGGATTAACCCTCCCGAAGAAGGACTAATTTCAGCCCGTTAGGGTCTCTACCTGAGTAGGCTGTAACCACAGCGTTGACCTTAGCCGATACGCGCATGGTTTACAAATTATAACGATCATTTGACAAAGATACACTCACGGGTCTTATGAGCGAATATAACAAGTCATCCCCAAACCGTCATCTGCCGGTCGAGAATTTACAATTTTTAGCAATGTCGGTTAAGTAAAAATGCTCAGGGCAAACTTCTTAACATATTCTTCGTTTAGACCGAGATGGCGCAAGCGTAGGAGCCCTCCACCCGCATTACGCCATAGAGGCAGTGCGTTAGGTCACCATGACTAGCCGCTGTCAGTGCCCTCGCTAACCCAATCACATCCCCCGAAAGGCTTATCTGTTTCGCCTAAAATACCTACCCTTGGGGGAGTCGGGTTGTCGGCCAACATTAGCTGTCGCTGCCACCTAGCGGCGACGATAGGTTCACCACTACCACGGTGATATTGTCTCGTCCCCCCCGCTGCTTGGCAGAGTTGACCAGGGCTGTTGCAGCTGCCTCAGAGGCGCGAATTGACTTCAGGTGAGAGGCAATCAGATGATCTGACAATTCTTCGGTAAGCCCATCACTGCACAGCAGTAGGCGATCGCCGCTGTGCACCTCAATGGGCTGAATATCGATTTCGGTGAGGTCGTCACGCCCTAGACACTGCGACAGCACATGGCGCCACGGATGGCTGCGCGACTGGGCTGGGGTGACTTCTCCCGCCCGAATGGCCTTAGCAATCCAGGTGTGGTCTTCGGTGAGCTGATCGAGCTGGTGGCCCCGCAGACGGTAGAGGCGAGAGTCGCCCACGTGTGCACACCAGGGCTGCGGGTCGCGATCGCGAAAGGTGACCAACACCACGGTAGTGCCCATGTCGCCCCGCTCGGGGTGACGCCGCTGGTCGTCAAGAATAGCGTTATTGGCCTGGCGCAGGGCCTGTTCTAACAGCTGAGCCGTCGCTGTCTCGGAGGGCCAGTGCTGATGCAAAAAAGTCTTGATAGCCGCCGTGGCCAGGCGACTGGCTTCCTGCCCGCCCGCATGCCCGCCCATGCCGTCTGCCACAATAAAAAATCGCCCCTCGGGGTCGATGTAGTAATCATCCTGGTTGCTGGTACGCAGCAGGCCCGGATCCGATAGCCCTGAAAAAATGCGATCTACCATAGCAAACTCGGGCTAAACCATTAGGGCAGACGATCGGCCCGGTTGACGGTGAGCACCGATCGCAAAAACGCGATGCCGGTACCCACCGCCAGTACCCCAGGCACCAGAGCCAGCCAGACAAACTCCGACAGCAATAGCACCGTTGCCGAAAGGGTAAATGCCCCTACCAAAATGGCATAACTGTTGGCCATCGTCACCCCGCTAATCCGCCGCAGGGCGCGATCGGTCTCGATGGAGCGCACTCGCACGCGAATGTCGCCGCGCTCTAGCTTGTCGAGGGTGTCTTCAATGCGCCGGGGTAGGCCCAGGGCCGAGGTGCTAACTTGGGCGGCCTGGCGGCTAAGTTCTCCCAGCAGGCTGTTCGCCCCATCGGTCGGATTGCCATTAGACATAAGCTGTGCAGCAAACGGCTTAGCCGCTTCCATAAAGTTAAACTCAGGGTCGAGCCCTTTTCCCACCCCTTCCAGGGTAGAAAATGCCCGCATCACAAAAGTAAAGGTGGCGGGAAAGCGAAAGGGCTGGTCGTAGGCGACCGCATACAGGTCATCGCTGATCGCGTTTATGGACTGCTCCTCGAAGGGCTTGTCCATAAAGTTATCCAAAATATACTGGATAGAGCGACGCACTGGACTCATATCCTCAATTTCAGCCAGAGCCCCCAGTTCAACCAGGGAATCCATCACCTGCCCGGCGTTGCGCTGGGCGACGCCCATAAAGGTGCTCATCAGCCGCTGGCGAGTCACCGGCTGCACCTGGCCCATCATGCCAAAATCGTAGAAAATCAGCGACCCGTCAAGGCTGACGGCAATGTTGCCAGGGTGGGGGTCAGCATGGAAGAAGCCGTTGTTGAGCAGCTGGTGGAGATAGGCCTGGGCACCCAGTCGGGCCAGCCGTTTGCGGTCTAGCCCGGCGGCCTCAAGGGCGTCGTAGTGGCTGATTTTGATACCGGGCATATATTCCAGGGTCACCACCCGGGAGGAGGTCAACCGCCAGAAGACGCGGGGCACGTTGACCCAGTCTTCGCCTCGAAAATTGCGGCGAAAGGTGTCGGCGTTACGGCCCTCATTGAGATAGTCAATTTCCTCCCAAAGAATGCGGCAGCACTCTTCGTAGATGCCGAGCCAGTCGCGGCCTTTACCCCAGCTGGGATGACTTTGAAAGTAGCGAGCAATGCCCTTGAGAATGGATAAGTCAATGGTGAAGAGCGATCGCAGCCCCGGACGCTGCACCTTAACCACCACCTCGTCACCGCTGTGCAGCTGAGCCCGATGAACCTGACCCAGGCTTGCCGCCGCCAGCGGAATCGGGTCAAAGGTGCGGTACAGGGTGTGGACGGGCTTGCCCAGATCGGCCTCGATAATGTCGCGGGCCTTCTCGTAGCTAAAGGCGGGCACCCGATCCTGGAGCTTAGACAGCTCCTCGACAAACTCGATGGGAAAAATATCGGCCCGAGTCGAGAATAGCTGCCCTACCTTGATAAAAGTAGGCCCTAAATCGAGCAGGGTTTCACGGATCCAAACGGCGAGCTGACGACGTCGGGCGGTTTGGGCCTCAGCCGTAATGGTGCCACCATAGCTCCAGGCTTTGCCGTAAAGCCATCGGGCCCACAGCAGCCGCAGCACAAACCCCCAAATGTCAACAAAGCGGCGCTGGCGGGAGTAGTGACCCCGGTTCCAGCGGTAGGCATCCTGACGAAAAGGCAGTGTCTTTTCCCCATAGTCAGGATCAAGGCTCGCCGTGCTGGCCAACCCCAGGGGAGCGGAAGCCCCATCTAGCCTAGCCTCTACGGCTGAATTATTCGAGCTATCGTTGATGCCCTCAACATAATTCAAGTCACCCTCGTGGTCGCCGAGGGAGGAGGGCAGCTTGGCCGATGCAGAGGGATCAGAAACAGCAGACACTCAGGTTCCTAGAACAGAAGGGATGGCATTGGCATATAGATCAACACAGCCCCGGCAGGCTGAAACCGTCTCTAAACCTGAGACGTAGCCCGATATTGTTGCAGAGCGACCCGCACTTGAGCAATCTCTGCTCGCAGCGTATCAATGGTGGCTTGAAGATCGGTAGCCGAACCAGCTCCAGCAGATGCTGGGCCTCCGGTGTAGGTTTCTCCGGCTTCTGCCTCTGCCTGCTGGGCGCGAGCCATGACCTCATCTGTAAACTGCCGGAAGTACTCCCGCTGCTCGGCGTCGAATTTGCCCACCAGGCTCAGGCCATCGGTCAACAACCGCTCGGCGCGTTCATTTACCGCATCGGCCAGGGCACGACCGACGTAAAATGCATGCAGCACGGGGCTACTCATGGTGAACCTCAGGAAAAACGGGGGATGTAACGGAATTAGTTTGACTGTAGAGAATTATAACGTCCTTATTCCTCTAGCACTGGGCGGATATTGGGTTAAATTCTGGGTCGCTCGGCAAAGTATAGCGCCGCCAGACAGCTTAGCTAGATGACGGCGCTGGGTCTGGCGATCGCAGCGGGGGAACTAGGGGCGGCGGGGCGGCCCCCTCCGCCGGAGCCGGTTCTACCGGTACGGGAGCCGGCAGGGGCGGCGGGGCGGGATCTGGCTCAACCACTGGCGGTGGCGCGGGTTCACTGGGCGGTAGGGGCTCAAATTCGGGTTGAGGCTGGGGCTCTACTGGGGTCTCCCAGTTTTCTATGGGCTCAGGGATCGGTTCAGGAACGATCTCGGGCTGGGGCACCGCTGGGGGCGGGGCGGCAGGTTCCTGGGGGTCGGGAGCAAAGTCAGGCACTGGCGCAGAGCCCGGTGGCGGCGTGCTGCCATAGTCGGGGCGATCGCGCTGGGCTGGAGCATCGCTCCAGGGCTGCCAGAGATCCTTGCCATTCCAGTCGGGCTGGGGCGGAAACGACTGGTTGGGATTGAGGCGCTCTTGGCTGGCAGAACTGGCGGGCTGGAGACGAGCATAGAGGCCAAACCCCAGGCCGCTAGCCGTAGCCGCTAGGCCGGTCATAACTAGGGCCAACGCTGGCAGCGATCGCCGCGGGGCTGAACCAGCAGGGGCAGTGGCTTTCAGAGGATGGTCAATCCGCGCCTGGGGCTGGGCGCCGAGGTCGAACCGGCCACCTACCGCTACCGTCGCCGGGCCAGTGAAAGGCTGAGGCACTGCCCTAGCCGGGCTGGTCAGAGGCTGGGGCACGGCGCTGGGGACTGGGGCCGAAGGAAGTTGTTGGGCGGAGGGCAGGAGGGCTTTCCACTCGGCCAGGGTAATGGTAGGCTCCGGCGGCTGAAGGTCTGGTGTGGCTCCCTTTAAGGGCCTGGGGCTGCCCAGAGCCATCGCGGTATCGACAGTCGTCGGAAGCTCAGGATGTCGGCGGCGAACCTCGACCGCCAGCGGGGCCTGGGTGGCCTCTGCCCGCTGGCCGGTTACCAAAAAGTACAGAAGATAGGTGAGTTCGCGAACGAGAGCCGCTTCTTTAGAAGCGATCGCATCGTTATCGACAGCCTGAGGGACAGCGGATTGCGGTAGATCAAAGCCCACAAACGTGACGGTTTGCTCCTGAGGGGCGTACCACACCTGGTCGGGAGTTAACCGCAGCCCCGTCCAGCCCAGGGGGCGAAGCGTTTCAAAAATTTCTATCAGATGGCGCATGATGGTCAGCGCGGATTGGGGAGCCAAGGGGCTAGCCTCAGTCACCAGGCGATCGAGGGGAGTGCCGGGGAGGTTGCCCAGGATTTGATAGCAGACGCCCTCTTCTTCAAAGCCCCCCAGGCGGGCTGGAAACGCGGCCAGTTTTAGCTCAGCCACCCGATCGAGGTACTGGTAAAACGCCTGCCGCTGGGGGGCATCGGGCAGCGTTTCTGGACTGCGGCTGCCCAGGATTCGCAGCTGTATCCACTGCCCCTCGGGCACATCCATGGCTAAGTACACCGGGCCAATGGCATCTTCGGCCACCCAGGCATCAATTACGTAGGTGCCATTTTGCAGGGCAGTGCCCACGGCTAGGGTCATAGGAGTAGCCACAGCGGTCAATAACCCTGTCACTGTACCCCGTTCTCTGCCCAGCCAGGGGGCAGGTGTGCCAATATCTTGGGGCTTTCTAGGGCTGAGGATAGTGCTGAGCTAAGAAGGCTTTGGCCTCGGCCTGGGTGGCGATCGCGCCGTCGAGCTGAGCCGCAAACAGAGTCTCTAGCATGGGCCTAAAGCTAGGGCCAGGTCGATATCCCAGCCCCTTGAGCCGATCGCCGTCGATCAGGGGCTGGGTAGGAGCCCACTGCATGAGGTAACGCCACAGGGCAGGGCCTAGCTGTCGGGGATGGCGGGCACTGACGAGAAGATGAGTGGCGGTGTCAGCTTTGCTAAAGGCGGTGTAAAGGGTGCTGGGGGTGGGATCTGTTGCCAGCAGGGACTGCCACTGGTGTTCCCAATCATCTAGGCGGGTCAGGCGCTCAATTACGGGTTCGGGCAGCTGTAAATCGGTGGCGAGGGGCGATCGCGCAGCAGCCGATACGGCGGCCAGCAGCCCCTGGAGCCGCAGCAGCCAGGGCGGCCCGAGTTCGGGCCAGCCAAAGCGCTCTGACCAGCGGCTGAGGCGTCCCAGCTGTTGCCACAGGGCAGGAGTCATGGCCAAATCGCCGTGCAGGCAGCGCAGCGCCCCCATCCGATCGAGCAGAGCCAGGGCGGACGGCCAGTAGGGAGCCTCAAGAATGTATTTCAGCTCGTTCTTAAGCCGCACCTGGAGCGCTGGCGCTCGCCGCATCTGCTGCTGCATTTGGGCATAGACCCCGCTAGCCATGGCGTGGTGAATGTAGCCCTCGGTCTGGGCGTCGAGGTGGAACCCCAGCCGCACCGCAAAGCGCACCGCCCGGTAGATGCGCGTCGGGTCTTCAATAAAGCTGTTGGCGTGCAGCACCCGAATGGTGCCCTGGCGCAGGTCGATGAGGCCACCGAAGTAGTCAAGCAGCTGACCGGCCCCAGGATGGGTGAGCCGCAGTGCCAGGGCGTTGATGGTAAAGTCGCGGCGGTACAGATCCTGCTGAATGGAGCTGGCTTCCACCTCAGGATTGGCGGCGGGATAGGGGTAAAACTCTGTCCGGGCGGTGGCAATGTCCACCATTAGCCCGGCTAGGGGGTGATCCAATTCTTTGCGCCAGACCAGGGATGCCGTCTGAAACCGCCCATGCACCTGCAAATCGACTTCCGGGAACTTGTCCTTAATCACAGTGGCCAGGTCTACCCCAGCCCCCACCTGCGCAGCGCTGAAGAACCCATCAACCACCAGATCGAGGTCGGGTAAGGCCGCTGAGGCCGGGTCAGTGCAGATCAGCAGGTCGCGCACGGCACCGCCCACCAAATAGAGGTGCCAGCCTCGCTCTTCGGCGGCCAGGGTGATTTGCTGCAAAATGTCCTGTAAGACTGGTGCCAGACTGGCTTCTAGGGCCTGCCGCAGAGTCACGGCGGCGGGCGGCTCTAGCAGAGCTGATGCGATCGCGGGGGAGGGCTGCCCCTGGTGCAGGTGGCGCAGCAGATCGGTGCGGGTCACGATGCCCACCAGGGCCTCCTGGTGCAGCACCGGCAGGCGACCAATATCGTAGGTCACCATCAGGTGCTCAATCTCCGTCAGGGAGGTGTCGGGGGTAATGGTTTTAACATTGGTCGCCATATACCCCTTCACTGGGGCATGGCTAAAGCCGTGGTGGAGTGCCAGGTCAAGATCGCGGCGAGAGATGATGCCGATGAGGCGATCGCCCTCATCGACCACCGACAGCCCCGAATGGCCGTAGCGCAGCAAAATGCGCTGGGCTTCATGGATCGTGGTGTCGGGCCGAATGGTGCGTACCGGCGAGGACATCAGATCGCGGGCGGTAGGCGGCGGGGGCCAGTGCGATCGCACCGCCTCAATCACCTCCTGCACCGTCGCCAGCGAATCCTCAGTGGTGAGGCTGGCGGCGGCCGCCGCCGGATGGCCGCCTCCGCCCAGGGCAGTCAGCACCGTGCCCCAGTCGATGCGATCGCTCATCCGGCCTCGGGCACGGCCAATCAGCGTCAGTTTTTGCGGATACAGCGGTGCATCAGACGACTCTGGCTCCAGCAGGTTAAAATTCCCCGCCTCTTTAGCAGGGTAATAGGCCCCAAACAGCAGCGCATCGGCATCGGCGAGGGAGATCAGCCGCTCTGCTAACCCCGACAGCCCTGGCACATAGCCACCGACTTTTAGCAAAACCCAGGCCAGCGTGTGATCCCCCACCGCTTCGACCTGTAAAGCGGTCATGGCCTCGGTCAATAACGCTTGTAGGGTTGGGCTAAGCTCTGGTTCGACAAAGTCGGCAATAATTGAGAGGCTGGCGCCGTGGGCCATGAGCCAGGCTAGCGCAGCGGCATCCCGCGCCGTAGCTCCCTCATACAGCAGCGACCCTGTATCGACGTGGATGCCCAGGGCCATAACCGTTGCTTCGGCCAAGCTGGGCTCAATTCCGGCCTGTTGCAGGGATTCCACTACTAAGGTTGTAGCCGCCCCAACGGCAGCGACTGTGCTCTCCTGAGCCAATACCGTTTCAGCACTGGTGGGATGGTGATCGTAAATCTCGATGGGCACCTGGCGGTGTTCGGACTGAGTGATCCAGTCGGCCGCTGGGCCAAAGCGATCGCGCTGCTGGGCATCGACCAACGTGAGATGGCTAATTTGACTGGGATCCACAGCCCGTCGCTCAAGCAGCGGGTACTCATCGCGGTGGAGGGCCAAAAATCGCTGCACCGTCGGGTGAGCGCCCCCGGTCAGCACGATACGCCGCCCCGGCTGCAGGCGTGCCAGCCCCACAGCAGCCCCCAGGGTATCGAAGTCAGCGGTGGTGTGGCAAAGGACAAGATCCATAGGGTTAGGGCCAGGGTTTTGAGGCCGTAGGTTTTTGAGGCCAGACTTTCCGGCGGGGCCGCTTTCTGATAGCGTACTGGTTAGGGTAGTGTGGCTGTTAGCCTGGGCTATGAATCAGGTTGTTCACCGCCGTCTCCGCTGCTGTGTTTGAGAGAGCATATATAAACCCATGGTAATTCTGTTTCAACTCGCGCTGTTTGCCCTGGTCTTGATGTCGTTTGTGCTGGTGGTGTACGTGCCCGTGGCCTACGCCTCTCCCCAAGACTGGGATCAGTCCAAACGCCTGATCCTCTTTGGCTCTGTGATTTGGGGCGCTCTGGTGGTGGTCGTTGGCGGCCTCAACTACTTTGTGGTGTAGATAAACATAATTTATGGCGGTTTTTGAAGGCACGTTAGTCTCCACAGGCTCTCCCCGGTTTGCCATTGTGCTAGGCCGATTTAACGATTTAGTCACAGGTAAACTGCTTGAGGGCTGCCAGGATTGCCTAAAGCGCCATGGGATAGACGTTAACCCTGAGGGCACCCAGGTTGACTATGCCTGGGTACCCGGCAGCTTTGAAATTCCACTGGTGGCGCGGCAGCTGGCCCTCAGCGGTCGCTACAACGCGATTATTTGCCTGGGAGCCGTCATTCGGGGCTCAACGCCCCACTTTGACTACGTGGCGGCGGAAGTGGCCAAGGGGGTGGCGGCGGCCGGTTTCCAAACTGGGGTGCCCGTCATCTTTGGCGTACTCACTACCGATACCCTACAGCAGGCCCTAGAACGGGCAGGCATCAAGGCTAACCACGGCTGGGACTACGCCATGAGCGCTCTGGAAATGGCCAGTCTGATGGGGGTGATTCACTCGGCTATGGGTAGCGGTGCCAGCAACGGCTCAGCCCGCCTAGGGCCTGGGATGCCGGTGTCCACCCAGGCCGTCGTCGTCCCTGATTCGGACTCAGTCTAGAGTTCAAGACCATCGGAGAAACCTCAAAAAAATGTTGACATAGTTACACTTTTTTGAGATTCTAGATAAAGTCGAAACCAGCGAAACGGATGCCTCCTAACTCTGGTTTTTAATGCGGGTATAGCTCAGTGGTAGAGCGTCACCTTGCCAAGGTGAATGTCGCGCGTTCGAATCGCGTTACCCGCTTATTAAATTTTGGTGCGGTTTATTCAGCACTCCGTCGGTCGGCCCTTTTTACGCGGATGCTAGGGCTACAAGTTTACGGTGTGCTACACAGCCTGTGCCCTGTATCCGCTACCCTTATCCACCCGTCATCTTCTCCTCGACGGTCTAGCAGTCGTTCATAGGCTAACGGGCCGTGGGTTGAATGTCTCCCCTGCGCAGGGCGCAGAACAGGGCTTCGGGCCGATGTCCGCGCAGCCAGTAGGTTTCCATTTCGCCCCTGCCCTTGACGGCAATGCTGCCCCGCCGCTCGAACCGATAGCTGTCTTTCAATCGCTCGTAGGTGGCGGCCGTAACTTGGATTTGGCCCGGCTCGCTGGAGGCCTCCATACGGCTGGCTACATTGACCGCATCGCCCCAGAGGTCGTAGATAAATTTCTTAGTGCCAATCACCCCAGCCACCACCACCCCAGTGTTAATGCCGATGCGAATCTCTAGGGGTTCCCCTGACTCAGCTTGAAAGGAAGCGGTGACCTGCTGCATGGCCAGGGCCATCTCGGCGATCGCCTCCGCATGATCGCTGCGAGGCGTCGGCAGCCCCGCCGCCACCATGTAGGCATCGCCAATGGTTTTGATTTTCTCCAAATTGAGCTGTTCGGCCAGACTGTCAAAGGCTGAAAAGATTTGGTTGAGCAGATCGACCAGCTTAATAGGCGACAGGTGATGCGACAGGCTGGTGAACCCCACAATGTCAGCGAACAAAATCGTCACCTCATCGAAGTGCTGGGGAATAGAGGCCTTAGTCTGCATCAGCTCGCCCGCGATCGCAGCGGGCAGAATATTGAGCAAGAGCTGCTCAGCCTTTTGCTGCTCCTGGGCAACCTTTTCGTTGCTGATTTGCAGCTCCCCCAGCATGTCGTTGATCTGGTTTCCCAGGTGGCTGAGTTCATCGTTCCCCTGTACCGGCACCCGCTGGGTAAGATCGTTAGAACGCCCGATGTGCTGCACCTGCTGACTCAGCGCTAGCAGTCGCCGCAAAATAACGCGATCGAGCAGCAGCAGCATGCCGCCCGTAAACGCGAGGCATGAACCCAGCAGCGACCAGCCCAGGTAGTGGCGGCTAATCTGCCCCTGCCGGTAAATATCGCGGGGCAGCTCGACCTCTAGAAGCGCTTGAGGCTTACCGTAGACATCGGGCCAGAGGGCGTAGCCCGCTAGGGTATCCGCATCCTGCGGTTGAATTAGGGTGGTAGGTCGAGTTTCTGGGTCGGTGATGTCGCCGAGGGCCGTCAGAACCGGCTGTAACTCCGGCGGTGCACCCTGACCTAAGGGATGGATCTGTAGCGTTAGCCGGGTGCGCTCCGCCAAAGATTCGACGATGCTGGGACTGAGGGTACGCCCCATGAGCAACGCTCCCCTAGAGGGGCCGGTGGCATCGCTGCGTAAAATGGGCTCCACAACAACCAGCGTAAGGTGGCCGTTCACCATCATTAACCCCTGGTGGTGGGAGGCCAAATGCTCAAACTGCATCAGTGGACTGGCAGGGGTAAGCTGCTGAATCAGACTGGCTGGTAAGGGCGCAAAGGTACGGTTTTCTAGGTCGTAGCTGGTACCGTAGAGAATCTTTCCGTCGGAATTAATAAAGGCTACAACATTGATTTGTAGGCTCTCAAAGGCGTATTTGCTGAGATTCGATTCAATGTAGTCGGCATTGCCGTCTTGAATAAATGCATAGGTATCATTCCAGGCCGCCCAGTCCTCGGTAAGGCTCTGCATCTGGGCCAGGTCGCCCGCTAACACCTCGTCTACCCGCTGCAGGTTGCGCTGGGCGTCCTGCTGTTCAAGGCGACCATAGCTGCGCTGCAATATCAGAGAAAAACTGCCGTAGAGAATCATCATCAGCCCCAGCAGGGGCAGCGTGGTCAGCAGCAACGTTTTTTGACGCAGGTTCATGGGGTGGGGCTGTGGGGGGTGACACCCCTCAAGATTACCTGTAGGGTACCCAGGGCACATCAACACTGCGACCTCCCTCACCATTGCTTTGAAATGGAGCGCTATTTTTCGGCACTTTTATGAGGAGACCTGGGAAAGTCGTTACCAAACGTAAAGCTATAGTCGTCGCCAGATCGCTTAAGACATTCTGCACAATCCCTTGGAGCGATGGCTATGCGCCAGTGCGCTGCCCCAGTTTTTGCCCAGGGTAGTGACCTGTGTCCGAGTTGCAGTGGCCAACGCTATAGTTTGGAATCACCCATCGCGCTCGGTGCGCACCCAGCTTTTCTCAGGATTGACTAAAAACTTGAAGTACAGAGGAATTTTGTTGAGTATATAGATGGGAATCGTCAGCAGATCGGTGAGGGAAAGATCGCTGCGCCCGTAGCCAATCCAGGCTAAGGTGACGCCAAAGATCAGAGCTAGCACCGCTCCTAGGGCTAGGCAGGCGGGCAGCCAGCTGACCCCGGACAGGGCAATACCTAGGGAAAGGGCTGCGATCGCCAAAACTACCATAACTTGCAGCGAAATTGGCAGCACCGCTAGCTCTAGGGCCAGCACGAGTAGGTCAAGACGACCCTGCCGCAGAGCCTGACCCAGCAGCCTGGGCACGTACTCGCTCAACATCTGGAGATGCCCATGCTCCCAACGGGTGCGCTGGGTGGTGGCAGCCTGACTGCCGCTGGGGAGTCGGCTGGTGACCCAAGCACTTTTGCAAAACCGGGGCGCGTAGCCTACCAGAGCTAAATCGAGGCCCAGCTTCATGTCTTCGACGATGTGACCGCTGGCGATCGTGACGGCGGTAGCAGCGGCCCAGGGGAGGGCAATGCCAGTGCCGGTCAGCAGGCAGGGCTGCCCCAGACGATGTAGCCCGAGGGGACGCACCCAATTTTTCACTTTGAAGGCGAAGGCTGAAATGCCGTCCTTTAGCCCAGGGCTGGGGGGCTTTTCCATCAAATAAATGGCTTGGGCTGGGCTCTGGCTATGCTGAGCCTGGAGGGCCAGGGCGGCTAGGCTGTTGGGCTGTAGGTCACAGTCGGCGTCGATAAAAACCACCACGTCGGGCGGGTCAGCCATGAGATGGCGCAGGCCAAAATCAAGGGCATAGCCCTTGCCACGCTGGGTGAGGTTGTGGCGCTCAATCACGGTGGCTCCGGCTTGCCGGGCGGCGGCGGCAGTGGTGTCGGTGCAGTTGTCAGCGATCACCACCAGGCGATCGCTAGGGCGCAGCTGCGGCAGAATCGTGGCCAGAGTGGTGGCAATCCCCTCGGCTTCGTTGTGGGCGGGCACCAGCACCGCCAGGGAGAGATCGTCCGGTAGAGAAGCAGGGGCAAAGGAGGCTTTGCTGCCCCCTAGGGCTACTAGGCATTCAAGGGCTAAAAAAGCTGAGGTGGTCAGCAGCAGCAGCGGAAAAACCGACAGCAATATCGTGATCAGGCTGCCTAGACTTGCGTTCATATCTACCCAACTGTGTTCTGACTTAGTGGTTGTTCTAGGTTGCCCAGATTGCTAGGCCGGGCTGTCGCTCGAAACTAGCGTTAACGCGTGTTTAGGTACCCTATCGAAACCTGATCGGGCTATGAACATCGTCGCTATCAGGTTTACAGGAGCTTCAAAAACCTATGTAGTCTGAGTAGTTATGACCTATCTTGGCGGAATAACTTTGACTAGAGCCGCCTCTACGGCCTGCGCCCACCCCTCGGGTGCCGCCGCCGGAGCAACCGGCCAACCGCGGTCGGCCAGTTGGGGATGGGGGCCGTGGACACCGGGCAGCACAATGGGGTAATCGACGTTGTCTAGCATATCGAGGTCGTTGGGGCTGTTGCCTAACCCGATGGTGGTGATGGTGGGGGCCTCAGAATTGCTGATCTGGTAGAGCTGCACCAGTTGATGAACCGCGCGGCCCTTGCCCGCCCCGGCCCCAATTAGGTGGGAGAAGCGATCGCCAATTACCACCCGAAACCCCATGGCTTCTACGGCCTCGCGCAGCTGATCGGCGGGCACATTTTTGGGGGTCATAAAGGGTTCGGTAAACTCTCGGGCTTTGGCCTGCTTGGCCTCTTGGGGAGACAGACCAGTGAGCTGTACGACCTGATCGACGCTCCAGTCGCCAAAGCCCTTGAGGGGGCGGCCCAGATCTTGGGCGATCGCCTTCAGCCCGGCGCGAGCGGTGACGTAGTTGCAGCCCAGTTGCAGAACTCGGTAGCCGTCTATATCGTCCCCCGGCGGCAGAGCGAAGCGCACCTGGTCGATAGGAATGTAGATCGCACTGCCGTTTTCCACCACAAAGGGGTCGCGCAGGCCAACATCCTGACGGAGCTGGGCTACCTCCTGGCGGGTTTTGCTGGTGACTGGCACTACCGGAATATCCTGTTCGGTGAGCTTAGCCAGGGTAGGCAAAGCCGCCTGGTAGGCGTAGGTTTCGCCATTGAGCAGGGTGCCGTCGAGGTCGGTGAAGATAATGCAGGCCATAGGGAAGAATGAGGGATGCCTCATGAAGGGACAGGGAGACCTATCCAAAGACTACCGTAAGGGTCGCGCTTAACCCCGGCGGCTTAGATACTGGAGCTGGGGTGTTCTCAACTGCGATCGCCCTTTGGGATCTAGAACGGCCTGAATGCAGGCTCTAGGAAAGCCTGCCGCCGTCCGAGGCGACCTGCCTAAACCGTCGAAATTGCCAATATTTCACCCACCGCCAAGGACGCTGACTAGCCAATTTGCTCTCTGCCCAAGCTGACGTTGAAGCAAGCATAAGACAATGGGCTACCGCTTTTACTTAAGTCCGTTCTAGGGCTAATCTGTTAAGGCTTTAGTTTGCGGCTAAGGCTTTTCTGTTTGTACCTCTACGAGGGTTGTATGGAGTTTAAGACCCCTGGACAAGAGGCGGTTTACCATCGAATTTTGCCCTGGATGCATGAACTGTTTGGCGAAGCGCTGGTGGTATTTGAGGATGAACCCCTCTTTATCGTAAATTTGGGGTCGGCGGTGGCCTCGACTCGGGTGGTGCCCTGGCATGCCGATGAAACCCTGATTACAACGCGGGCCTACGTGGTGACGGCGATCGACCTCACCCCCGAACTTAGCTACTACCTGCTGCGGGAAAACAACGGCATCTACTTTGGCCGCTTTGCCTACGACGCTGAAGATGACATTGTGTTTGAGCACAGTCTGGTGGGTGAAACCTGCGATCGCCTCGATCTAAACCACTCGGTTGCAACCGTCATTCGTATTGCCGACAGCTACGACGACGAAATTGTGGCCCGCTGGGGAGGGCAACGGGCCCTCGATCGCTGGGCCTCTTAACTTTTCAGAGTAGTTTACGGGGTTCGTCGCAGAATGAGCGTTCATTCAGCTCATTTCGCGCTACAAAATGTATCGATAGCCGTTGCAATGAGGACGCTGGCCCCGCCACTGGTGAGAACTGGGACAGCGCCATGGCCTGTAACCCTCGTTCCAGGGGGAATACGCCATACGCTAACGGTTCTATGGATGGCTATAGCTTGACAATGCACCTGGGGAGGTTGCCGTGGTTCGTCGCTGGATTTGGATCGGGTTAGGGGGGGTGCTAGTGGCGATGCTGAGCCTGGGTCTCGGTTCGGCCCGTGCGGCAGGCCCCCTAGAACCCGTGCTCACCGTCAGGGGGCTGCCACCCATGCAAACGACGGCGGCGACAGCGCTACAGCCGCTTAAAGCCGACCAGCCCGGCCCAACAGATTTTGCCGCCCCCGAGCTAGAGCTGGCCCAGGCGACCCCACCACGCCAGGTGACCGCCCTAGCCGACCCAACCAACTACGGCGATCGCTTTCTCACCGACGTCAATGGCCAGGCGGTGCGCAACGACTTCATTGCCGTACTACACGAAACCGTGGGCTCGGCCCAGAGTGCCCTCAATCTATTCCGCACGCGGCACCCCCGCGATCAAGACCAGGTCAGCTACCACGCCTTAATTGGCCGCGATGGCACGGTGTACTACATCGTCCCCCCCGAAAAACGGGCCTTTGGGGCTGGTAACTCGGTATTTAACGGCCCCAATGGGCCAGAGACCGTGCGCACCAATGCTGCGTTTCCCCCGTCGGTCAACAATTTTGCCTACCATGTCTCCCTAGAGACCCCCGGCGATGGCTTCAACAACCGTCGCAGCCACAGCGGCTATACCCAGGCCCAGTACAATTCCCTGGCGTGGCTGCTGGCCCAGACCACAATTCCCGACAACCGCATTACTACCCACCAGGCGGTCGATCGCTCCGGCAACCGCATGGATCCACGCAGCTTCAATTCCTCCAGCTTCTTTGGCCAACTGCGCCGCTACCCGACTCGCAGCAGTCTGGCGGGCTAGGGCGCTAGTTCGATGGCTACTACCATTTCATACACCGACAGATCGAGCACCGCTAAGTTGGGGTTAGTGCTGGCAAACAGTCCGTCGCCCATGACCGCCTGGTAGGCGTTAAGATGGGCGGCCACAGCCTCATCTGAAGGGGCTAGGCGTAGCCATAAAAGGTCGTCGTACTGGGCGAGCCCAGTGCCCTCAAGCACAATGGTGCCGCCATAGTCCCAGGCAAAGCCGTAGAGTTCAAAGTTGCCGAGGGCCGCTTCGACCGCCGCATAGGGTGCGCCCACCCCAAGGCCCTCGGGGATCTGCCAGGCCGGGCCGAAGTCTTTGATCAGCCGAGGCCGAGTTTGGGCGGCATCGTCCCAGACCACTGCAAACTGCTGGTCAGAGTCGGCGTTGACGACGGTGCCCAACTCTGTGGTGCCTTCTCCCAGAAAAATGGGGCGATCGTCTAGGGCAGCCTCACCATAGAAATCGGCTAAATCGGCGCGGCTCGTTTGAGCGGTAACCGGCCCCACCCGCTGGCCGGGGATGACCAACCCATCGGCATCTTCACCAGGTGTATTGGGTGCCGGGGAGGCGGTTGGTTCAGGGGTCGGCGTATCCGAGGGCTGAGATTCAGGCCGCTGAACATTCGGGGGTTGGCAGGCGGTTAGCGTTACCAGGGCCAGCCCTAAAATTACTGTCATCCATAATCGCGCCATGGTGATTCACTGAGTCGAGCGGCCTGAGCCCGTTAGCAGGCTATTTTCCCTAATCAAAACCAAGCCCAGCGCCTCCGGAAGGATTGAAGTCTAGGGCACCAGGTGGTGACTAATGGCAAACCGTAACAGCTCTGAACGGTTGCTGGTCTCAGTTTTGCGCAGCAGGCTGCTGACATACTTCTCGACGGTGCGGGGGCTTAAAAACAGGCGATCGCCAATTTGAGCATTCGACAGCCCATCCGACAGCAGCGTGAGCACATCCTGCTCGCGGGCGGTGAAGTCAGCCACTAGATCGCAGGGGTCAGGGACCCAAGGAGTAATCTCCTCGCTGACTTCGCTGGACTGCATCGCTCGCTGCTGGGCAGTGCTAAGGGCCACCTGCTGAATCCAAGCCGACTGAATCAGCTGCGATCGCTCCAGCAAATTTCGCACGATCGCCCCCAACTCCCGCAGCTCAAAGGGTTTGGGCAAATACAGGTCGCAGCCCAGCTGATAGCCCCGAATGCGATCTTGGGTTTGATTGTGGGCCGTGAGAAAAATCACCGGCAGCAGCCGGAAGGCGGGGTGCTGCCGCACCTTTTGCACCAGGCTAAAGCCGTCGAGGCCAGGCATGCCAATGTCAGTAATAATGAGCTGAGGCTGATGGCTAAACACCTGACGCAGCGCCATTTCACCATGGCTGGCCATCAGCACAGAGTAGCCCTCGAGCTCAAGGTAGTCGCACAGCGAAAGACGAGTCCCCTCGTCGTCTTCCGCAATTAAGATGGTGAGCGGCATAGCGTTCTACCAGATCTAAGGCTGTTTGCGGGTAAACCTCCACGGCCTGTGGCCATGACCTAGACCTAGGCACGCAGCCGATTTTGAACCCCTACCCCCTAAGCCTAAACGAGAAATTAAGGACTCGGTTTATTTGTTGCTGAAGTTAAAGTACTGTGAAGCAGACACTCCGCCTTTGTTAACAACCCCCCAGATCGGCGTGTTCTAAGGGCTTTAGCCCAAACGATAGCCAAAGCCCCGCACGGTTTTGAGGTAGTGGGGATGGCTGGGGTCTGTCTCAAGCTTCTCGCGGATCCAGCGAATGTGGACATCTACGGTTTTGTTGTCACCCATAAAGTCGTGTCCCCAAACCTGGTCAATAATCTGATCGCGCGACCACACCCGGCGGGGCTGGCTCATGAACAGTTCCAGAATTCGGAACTCCTTGGGGGAGAGACTGACTTCTTCACCCTTGAGAAACACGCGGCACTCTTGGGGGTGCAGAGTGATGTCTTCAAACCGCAGCACGTTGTCTTTCTCAGCGTTTGTTTTGCCCCGCTGCCGCCGCAGCAGCGCTCGACACCGCGCCACCAGCTCCCGCATGCCAAAGGGCTTAGTCAGATAGTCGTCCGCGCCAATTTCAAGCCCAACCACTCGATCGGTTTCGGTGCCCTTAGCGCTCAGCACCAGAATGGGCACATCGATGCCCTGGTGGCGCAGCAACCGACAGAGGTCGAGCCCGTTCATCCCCGGCAGCATGAGGTCGAGCACCACAAGGTTGACCTCGGGCCTGCTGGTGCGACTCGAAGCCGACGTGCCCCCCAGCATGTCGAGGGCCGTCAGACCATCTTCGGCGACGAGAATATCAAACCCCTCTTCGGCCAGCCCGAGGGCTACCGTTTCTCGAATCAGTTCTTCGTCTTCGACGATGAGTACCCGCCCTAGGCCAACCCGTAGGTTTGGCTGAGCCTGGGGTGCGAGATCTACAGAATCCATAGGAAACGGTTAAAAACTGCTCACTGAAATCATATCAGCCCCCAGAAGGGTGAACCGCCTGGCAAACGCTAAGACTTTGTAAACTCAAATTTGAATTGAGGCTTGCAGGGGAGGCAAAAAAGTTTTCTACCGCCCGCTCACCAGCGCTTCTACGGCATCACCATGGGTAGGTAGGGCGTCGGTCAAAACGCTGCAACCGGTGGCGGTAATCTGCACATCGTTTTCGATGCGAATGCCGCGCACCCCTTGAAATTCCTCCAGGCGGCTCCAGCTGATGGCGTCGTCGTACTGGCCCGACTGCCGGGCCGGGCCTAAAATGCCGGGCACCTGGTAAAAGCCGGGCTCAATAGTGACCACCATGTTGGCCACCAGGGGCCGGTCGAGACGGAGAAACTTCAGCCCAAAGCGATCGCTGCGCGATCGCCCCGCCGCATAGCCCGCCACATCCCCTAAATCCTCCATGTCGTGGACATCTAGCCCCAGCAGGTGCCCCACCCCGTGAGGAAAGAACAGGGCATGCACATCGCGCTCGACTAAAGTCTCTGGATTTCCCTTCAGGACGCCTAGATCGACTAGCCCCGCCGCTAGCGTGCGGCAGGCCAGCAGGTGCAGATCTCGGTACTCGACCCCAGGACGGGCGGCGGCAATGCAGGCATCGTGGGCAGCCAGCACCAGGTCGTATAAATCCCGCTGGGCAGAGGTGAATCGCCCTGACACCGGCCAGGTGCGGGTAATATCGGAGGCCCACCCGCTCGCCGCTTCGGCCCCCACGTCGGTCAGCAATAGATCGCCGGGACTGAGGGCGTGGTGGTACTGCTCGTTGTGCAGCACTTCGCCATGGACGGTGACGATGCTGTTGTAGGCGCAGGCCATGCCCTGACCGATAATCACCTGCTCCATAGCGGCCCGCACCTGAGCCTCGGTAGTGGCCTTTGGGGTGGCGGCCATACCGGCTTTGTGGGCAGCAACAGAAACCGCCGCCGCCCGTTTAATTTGGTCGAGGGCGTAGTCGTCGTGGTGAAGCCGCAGCGCCACCAGGGCTTCAATCAGGGATTGGCTCGGCTCTGGATTGGCGGCAGCTTGGAGGGGCAAGGTTGCCGCTTCAGCCCATTTGGCATCTAAATCTTGGTAAGGATAGGCGGCGTCAGCCCCGATTTCAGCGGCGATCGCATCTCGGCTTGGGCTTGGCCCGTGCCAGAGGGCGGCTTCGGGAGAGGTGTCATCCATAAATAGCGTCAACTTGCCTCCTTCAAGATGGATGGCGGCGTGGGCCAGGGGCAGGCCCGCAAAATACAAGAAATGGCTGTTGGCCCGAAAGGGATAGGTATTGGCCGGAAAGTTGCGCGACACCGACCTACCCGACTCCAGCACCACCGGCCCAGAGTAGAGTTCGGCTAAGCGATCGCGGCGCTGCCGCAGCACCGCAGCCAGCGGTAACGGGTTGGTCTGAAGGGGCATAGACAACCAAGGCCGACGACCTCTTTAGTCTGCCACAGCCCACCAGCCCTGGAGAGGTAGCAGGATAGACAGTCTAAATCTAGCGTTAACCCCCCATTGCCCGCCGTTAACCCCAAAGGGGAGAAACATCCCCTAAAATGAAACCAATAAATTATTTTTTTGTGAATTTCCCGTTCAAAATTCAGTTCAAATGAACTATGTTGGATCTATAACGGCTAGCCTATTTCAGGTGCAGCGCTATGGCTTCCTTAACGATTCGGCCAGGGTCACGGGTTCGCCTCAAAGGTCAAGATGACCATGTCCCCGATTTTGTAGTAGTGCGGTGCGATCGCGATCGCTGCTGGGTGCGCCAGGACGGCTGGGCACCAGGCACTGAGATTAACGTCAGTTTCAAACAGCTCTGGGTGCCGCCAGAGGCGGGCTCAACCCTCACCGTGGCGCTGGCCAAGCAGGTCAAAGCCTCGGGGTTGCTCGCTGGCCACGGCGACTACCGCGCTGGAGCCAATGTGGTCTATATGGATGCCTATCGTCGCCGTCAGGCTCCCCACGGGCGTTAGCCTGACCACCTAATGGCCCTACAAACCGCAACGATTTGTTGCAGATCGCTTTGCCCCTGAGGTGTTAGGATGCAGCTCTGTCGGTTTTAGCGGGGGTCAGCCGCTGAAGGAAACGGGGAAAGCGCAGCGCAAATCTGCCACTGTCCCGCAGCTGTGAGGCTATGTAGCCAAGTCAGAATGCCCGCCGATGGATGCCCACTCCATATCCATCTGCGAGGTACAGATGACTAATAGTCTTTGTTTTGTCCTGGGGCGCTGGTGCCCTGGGTCACAGGTTTTAGCCGTTTTTAGTCGCGCAGGGTAATGGCCATGCGCGTACAAGACACGGTTTGGCAGGGCTGTTTTGGCGACTGGCAGCCGCTGTTTATTCGAGAATACTGGCTGCCCCTGGGCCATATGGCTTGGCAGGGGTTCCTGGAACATGGTCGCGGCATGGTGGCCTGCGAAATTCACGCTGTCACCGCCACGGTGGACTGGAGCTGCACGGCGGTGCCCCACACCGCCCGCTTTTTGCCCCAGGCCGCCCTGGCAACCTGCTGGCACGATCTAAGCCTGGCCGCCGATCAGCACCCAGCGGTAGAACATGCCGTCGCCACCTACGACCCGGCGCGGGACGCCATACTGCTGCTGCTCGGTGACTCGCAGCCCTACATCTCTTGCTTAAAGGGCTGGGCGGTGCCGCCGCCGGAGTGCTCTCGCCAGATGGGCAGTCGCCAGGCCGAGTTTACCGTCACGCCCAAATCTTAATTTCTCGGTGTTGTCAGCCGCCCAAGCTTCGAGGCTGGCTGGCAACCCTATTCACCTATGGTTTGAACCCAATGACCCAACCGACGCTATTTGTCTGCGCCCTGTGCAAATTCCCCGCTGCCGAGTCTGGGGCGGGCGACACTCCTGGAGGGCAGCACCTGATCGACCAACTCACCGACTGCTTGCAAGCTGAAACCAGCCAGGGCGAAATTACCCTTCAGCCGGTGCGCTGTATGGCCGCCTGCGATCGCGCCTGCAATGCCGCCCTCAGCGCCCCCGGTAAGCTGACGTTTATTTTCAACGGTCTGTCGCCCAGCCAGTCGGCCCCCGACCTGGCCGAGTTTTGCCGCCAGTACGCTGCCACGGCAAATGGCAAGGTGCCCTATGGGCTGCGATCGCCCGCCATCAAGCAATCTACTGCCTACGTGCTGCCGCCACTGTCGGTGGAGGAGATGGCGGTAGCCCGGTAGTGGGTGAGTGGATGAGTGGATGAGTGGGGGGAACCTGAATTACCCACCTACCCATCTACCCATCCACTCATCTACCCACTACTCCCCCACAATCTCAAACTCCACCCCAAACTCCTTCGCCAAATGACAGGTCTGATGGTCGGTAATGTTGGTGTCGCTCAACTCCAGGTTGTAGAAGCTGACGGTAGGATGGCGGAAATATGGCCCCGCGTGCCAGGTGCCCACCTCCAGCTTGATAAAACAGTTTCCGGGAATGTGAAAGGCCTGGATGCTCTGTGGGTCGGGCTGGTTAGAGCTGCCCGGTGGGGCCACCCCCATCAGCCAGTCTTTGCCCTCTAGCGCCCCGAGACATTGAGTGCAGCGCTGGTGGCGGGTAATGGCGCGAAACCGGGTGCCTTTATTGACCAGGGTCATGATGTAGAAGCGGGGGATACCAGCATCCAGCTTGAGCTGGGCTTCCGCGGGGCCAAAGGTGGCTCCGTCGGCGCTGGGAAAGATGACCTGGCCAAAGGGGGCAAAGTTCTCTGGGGTAATGGGTCGCGCCGTGAGGTGCTGAAGGGTGAGGGGTAAGACCATGGTGAAACCTTACTCTCTGAGGGAAGCTTTGCGCTGATATCAGGCAGCTTTGTGAATCGTGCCGTCACTTTTGACGCCAACCACGCGATCGCTCTGCATGGGCGCTCTGCATGGGTAAGAGTTCTATCATGTCTGACCTCTTGGGATCTCGGTGCGGGCTAGCTGCCCGACCCTACTTCTACGCTAGTGCGGGCGAGGCCAAAATTGGGAGCTCAATTGACAGAAGTTGACTGCCTAAATCGAGGTGGGTATCCCCAGAGAGCCAGGTAAGGGCGAAGTGATCGAGAAGAACTAGAGGGCGTAGCTTTGTAACAGGGAAGCGTTTCTTTGTAACGAAAGGCCGTTTTTTGGTAACGGGAGGCTGTTGCTCTATGACGGAAGGACGTTACTTCGCAATGGAAGGCTATTGCTTCATAACGGAAGCGCGTTGCTTTATAACAAGAGGCTGTTTCTTTGTCATGGAAGCGCATCACAGAGTAACAGGGAAGCGTTGCTTTATAACAAGAGGGTGATATCGAGTAATGCTTCGACATTGGACGCGATCGGCAGGTGCTGATTTGCGTATCTTACGGGTTAGGAGAACGGCTCACCCGCTGTAAACAAGAGCAACACCGCCGCCGCGTCGTCGTAACCGAGGAAGGAGGATAGGTTGTGACCTGTGACCATACCAAAGCATTAGCCCTCGCTAAAGCAGGCCAGTGGGATGCCGCTCACGAGCTGGTGCAGCCCTACTGCGATCGCAATGCCTGCCTGATTCACGCCTACCTGCATCGGGTCGAGGGAGACAGCAGCAACGTCCGGACCCATCACGATTCAGGGGGTGGCAATGGCCTACGGCGACCATGGCGTAGAGCCAGTAACCGATACATCACCATACCTGTCATGGTGGCAGAAATACCCCACATCGTGGCGATCGCAACAGGGCTCGTCAAAATCAACCCGGTGGTTGTATGGCCGATAGCTCGGGTAACAGAACTCAAAATAAACCAGCCCAGCCCCCAGCTAACCGCACCGCTAATGACTTGAACTAAAACCCACCAGGCCATGCCAGGAATCTGGGTATAAAACACCAGCCCCTGAATACCACCAATTATCAGGCCCCCAACGGCTCCACTCATGATTAAGCTGCTGTGAAAGGCAATATAAGGCCGCACCATTCTGCTCAGCACTACCCCTAACATAGTGGCCAGGGTCCATCGCACCGTCCCCGAAGCCCCCAAACGCAGCATTGAACCCTGCAAGAGACCGACTACAGCTCCCAGAACATAGGGAGTGATTCGGGGTTGCTCAGCGGGGATGCTAATTGTGGCTAATCCACAGCCTAAAACCGTCAGGCTAACCCAGAGGGAACAGAACTTCCAGGCCCTGTGAGGGGGATAATTGGCGGCCAAAAATAGGGGACGGTTAAGGGCAGAAAAATTCATAAGAATGTCGTTGACGCAACGTTGGACCAGGGACGATACCATCGGTGGCGACTCTACCCGCCTGCCCTGCCACTAGCATACCCTCGCCTCCTGAGCCCATAGCGTGATGCGAAACCACAAAACCCACGGGCAAGATTAAATGCTGCCAATACCGGCAGCGTGGTGCGCCCTTTCAGCAAAATGCGAATCCAAATGTTGGTGTCAATGACAGCACGCGGGGTCATGCTTGATGGGGCCGTTGGCGCACTGCCTTGATTTCCGCCATGATGTTGTCGTCGGTCACTTCGTCTACGGGCGGCTGAGCATAGAGTTCCGCGAGTAGTACGGCCAGGTCAGAGCGCAAGTCTAATTCAAGCAGAGCATTAGCGACCCGAGCCCGATCGTCTGGCTCCAGTTGGCGAACCGCTTGAATCAGTTGTTCTAGCGTAATCGGGACTGAAATCATTGCCTTTCATAGTCCTCGTTTCTTCAATTGTAGAATCTCCTACCAACCACAACCCCTAACGTCTCAGCCATCTCACGGGTGAGGTGCCGGGTGCCTGGGCAAAGCTGTGAACCTGCCACACAGCCAAATTAGGCACCCGGTCCCTGGGACGATAGCCGCTCAATCAAGAACAACACCTCGGCGGCATCGTCATAATCGAGGGCGGGGTCGTCGGCGAGGGCGGGGTCGCGGGAGCCGTTGAGAATAGCGACCATGGCCTGGATGAGCTGTTTAAGGGAGTCTGAGGTATTGGATTGGTCGGCAAGCTGAAGAAGCTCATTGCACAGAGATTGCATGTCATCGACCTGTTGCTGGGCCAGCAGCCCCAAAACGTGATCGACTAGCTCGCCGCCACCAAACTGCGCGTAGCCGCCCTGCTGCCGGTAGGCGAGGTAGGCATCGCGGGCCTGCTGCCACGCCGCCCGCGCCGCCGCTGGGTTGCCCGTGGCGGTTTCGATGTCGTGCAGAATGTCGAAGGATGTCCAGGGAGTAGCTGCATGACCAAACTGCTGCTTACACTCGATCGCCCGCCGGATCTCCCCTCGCGCTTCGTCGTACCGCTGGAGCTTGCATAGCGTACTGGCAATGTTGTTGCGGGCTACACCTTCGTACCGCAAGTCCCCTTGCTCTACAAAAATATCCGCCGCCTGTCGGTAAAAGGTCACCGCATCTTCGGGGCGATTTAAGCAGTCGTCATAGAGATTCCCGAGCTGAGTCAAAGTGCTTGCTGGCCCGTTTGCGGTCATCTGGGTTCTAATTTTTAATTCCAGGGACTGGCGGTAGGCGGCTTCGGCGGCGGCGTACTGTCCGGCATTTTGGTAGACCATGCCGGTCAGGTGCCAGATGACGGCCACCGATTGGGGTTCGTTTTGCTGTTCAAACAAGGTACGGGCGGCGGCGTACGCTGCGATCGCCTCCTCATAACGCTTCTGCATCCTTCTCACACCAGCCAACTGCCCCTTCCCAACCGCCACTTGCCGAAAGTCTTCCAGATTTTCCGACTGTGCGATCGCGTCCTCGTACTTCGCCGCCGCATCCTCCAGCCGCCCCAAGTCCGCAAGGCAGTCGGCCTGCTCACCCAGGGCAACGGAGGCCATGCTGGCACCACCATCCATTTTCTCAAACAGTCGCTGGGCCTCTACAAACAGATCCAGCGCCGGGGCTGCCTGTCCAGCCTTTTTCAGCACTCGACCGAGCAGCCAATGGGCACCTGCCAAATCATAATCCGCGCCGCTGTAGGCGGTTGGCCCCACCGCCTGGGCTTGGGTCAGCAGCACCTGGGCCTGGTCGTAGGCGGCTTGCAGTTGCCCCTGGCCCAGCAGGCGCTCAATTTGCAGGCGCTCATTCTCAAAGCGGGTATTGCCCCACTCGGGCAGGGCCGCCGCTGCCCGTTCCCGCAGGGCCACTGCCCTCGCCAGGGACTGGGGGCGGTTCAGGTTGGCCAGCAGTTGCTCAACCTTCCCGGCAGTGTTGGCGACTTGTTCAGCAGTTGCACTATCCGCCTCGACCCGCTGCCCCAGGTAGTCGAGCAGGGCGATCAGGTTGGGCAGCTCCAGCAGCGTCAGCCGAAACGCCAGTCGGCTATTTTTGAACATTTGCTGAACCAGAAAACCGACCAGTTGCACCATCGCCTCGGCCCAGGTGGTGGTGAGCTGGGCCAGGTGCTCTGGGGGTTGCCCCAGCTGTAGGTAGGCGGGCAGGGCCGGGTCGAGCCGCAGGTAGTTGTACTCCTGGGCTTCCGCCATCCCCACATCGATCAGCATTCTGGCTACTTCAGCAATGCTTTCAGTTTCAATCCCCATAACGGTGGCCATGATTGCTAAATGCCCACCCCCATGGAATACCGCCAGCCGATTTACCCGCTCGCGCACCTCATCGGGCAATCGCCGCAGCGACAGCTCCACGCTGGCATAGAGCGAGTTCTCTCGGTCGCCCGCATTCTCTCGCTCTAGCTTCGCCATCAGCGCCGCCACATTCTGCGTCGTCGCCCGCACCCCGTGGGCCACTTCTCGCGCCAGCAGCACCAGGGCGCGGGGGTGGCGGTTCACGGTTTCCACCAGTTCGGTAATTTCTGCTGGGGTGATGGCGTTGTCGCTAGCGGGGGGCTCCCAGCCGTGCTGGGCCATCACCTGCTCTACCAATTGAATAGCTTCCCGTTCGCTCAGCCGATCCAGTTCCACGGTGCATTTTCCCCTGGCAAAGGGGGCGGGCAGGGGTTCGCGGCTGGTGAACAGCAGGCGGCAGCGAGGGTCGGCGGCAAGAAATTTCTGACAGAGGGCCAGCAGTTCGGTCACATCCGCCACGCCAGCGGGGTTGTGGCCCTGGGCATCGGGCAGCACACTTTCCATGTTGTCGAGCACGATCACCGTGGAGTAGTCCCGCAGTGCGCGTTCGATGGGTTGCAGGGCAGCGGTGAGGTCGTCGCCGTACTGGGCCACCAGATAGTTGGGCACCAGCTGCCCTCCGATGACCTGCAAAACGCCCTTCACATCCTGCACGTTCTGCGGCTCTACGCTGACAAAGGCGGCGCGCCCAAACCGGCCCGACTGCACCAGCCAGCGGGCGAGTTCTGTGGTCAGGGCGGTTTTGCCCAGGCCGCCGCTGCCGCGAATCACGGCATAGGGTTCCTGCTGTAGCAGGCGCTCCAGGTGCAGCAATTGACGGCTGCGACCAACAAAATGGTGCTCCGGTTCTGGAGGCAGCTGGCCCAGTTGAGTATGGCGTCGCTCTCGGGCCAGGCGGGCGGCAGCTTCCCCCACGGTGACGGTAAACAGCTGGGGGTCGGCTTCATCCTGGTAGAGCACGGGCACAAACCAGTCTTGCAGCTCCAGGTTGCCTGCCCCCATAATTTTGAATCGGTAGGGATCGCCATAGAGGGCCGCTTGCCCCGCCAGCATGGCATCTCCCACCCGTTTGCCTTCCGCCAGGGTGCGATAAAAGGGCTCCACAAAGCGGCGGGCGGTTTCCACCAGCACCGAGTGGCTCATGGCCACCACCGAGCCCACCCCTTCTTCCAGCAGTCGGGCCGCCACCGAGGCCATAGGGTCGGCGGTAGACTGGGCCGTCTGGCAGGCTTCTAAAAAGATCAGCGGCACGCTGTATTGGTTTAGCTCCGCCGCCAGCTCTGGGGCGTGGATGAGCTTGAGCAGGCGCTGCCCTAGCTTTTGGCTGTCGCGGGGGTCTTCAAAGCACAGGGCACCCAACCCCACCCGGCGGTCATACACGCCATGGCCGTCGAAGTGGACGATTTCGTAGGGGTCGTTTTCGGCAATGCCCCGCTCTAGCGCCTGCTGCATGGCCAAAAAGGTGGGCGGCTGCAACAGGTCTACCTTCACTAGCCCTTCGCCCAGGGCTTCCACGGCCTCTACCAGGGCCAGGGCGCTAATACGGTGGTCAATGTAGCCTACGGGCTGGCCGTTCTCATCAATCTCGGGGCGGGGGCTAATCAACAGCACCCGAATAGGCAGATCGGCCTGGCGGGTGGGGGTGGCTTCGCGGTTGGGCAGGCGGCGGCGCACCCTCACCCCCTTGGCTCCCTGGGATAGGTAACCTTTGCCACTGTGCAAAATCTCCCAGGGCAGCGATAGCAAATCGTTGGCGGCTTCGCGCGCCAGGGCGGCTTCCTCTTCTGGGGTGCCTTCCATCGGCTCAGCATCCACCTGTACCGAAAAGCGGCGGCTGCCCGTCGTCCGTTGCCAGGTTTCCAGGGCAGGGCGGGCAGATTCTCCCGCGATCGCCGCCTGGTAAAGCGCCTGGCCCCATTGAGGCAATGAGGCTTCTAGCCGATTGGCCCGCTGCTTAAACACTCCCGTTGGCCACTGGTAATACCGCTCGATGTACCAGCGAATTTCCTCCAGTTCCAATGGCCCTAAGGGCGCGGTGAAGCGGTAGGTGCGGCTGGTAATCTGGCGGCTGTTGTCAGCAGGTATGTAGGTGAGTTGAGCAATGGCGCTTGCCCTACGAATCCCGTCCTGCTCAATGATTTGCGGATTGGTAAGGGCCAGCAGTAGTTCTTCGACGGGCTCGACCGTAACAAGTTGGCCGGGTTGGCGATCGATAGGTAGCTCTAGCCCCAAAGCTGCTGAGATTTGCGGAATGGCCTCGGCCAGACCATTGGGGCTATCACCCACCACAATGTGCAGCGGGCTGCCGGGGAAGAAGCGCTTTAGCAACCCTAGCGGTATCCCCGGCAGCACCACAGAAATCACTTTGTAGCCGTCGGTGCGCTGCTGGGCTGTGGACTGAGCAATATCCAGTTCTCGCTGCACCCACTCAGAACTTAAAGCATCAATGCTGACCACCACCAAAAAATAGCGGGCCGTACGAATGCTGGTTTCAATGACGGTCTCTAGATCATCACCGCCAGTCATCTCACGAGAATCCACCCAGGGCAGCTGGCCGTGCAGCTCTAGCATTTGCCGCAGCTGCTGAACTATTGAGTCGTTTTTGGTGGAATGGGAGATAAAAATATGGTCGCCCATGCTCTGGCTTGCCCTAGCGAGGTGGTGGCTGAGCGCTGGCTACCTTTGGCCATCGCCCACAGATATACCACCAAGATAGCGGGCCTTTTTCCGGAAGGCTCCGCGTCTTTCTGCGCTGGCCTACTCACCCTGCAAATAGGGGGGCGATCGCCCCAGCTTGCCTATCCCTACAATCTCTTCCCCACACTCTGGTATGGAGACACTCCCCCAGATGCTTCAGCGTCCTATAACTCTAGACACAGGAGAGCCCATGATGACATTTCCACAAGGAGCATAGGAACGATAGGAAAGCCGCGCGGCGGCTGAAAGGCGTAAGATGATCGTCTCTCCACTGCACAGTGCTGCACCTTGCAACGCAACGTGAATGAACAACTACCTGATCTTCTGGATTCTTGGCTTTGGCATTCTCTGGTCGGGGCTCAAGCTGTTTGACGATGAGGCAATACTCATCGTGACGATGCTAGTTGGCTCTGGATTAGTGCTGGCCGGTCTAATTGCAGCTCCTGACGGTCTCCAAATTGTGGTTGAGGTAGTTTTAGTAATTGTCCTGTTCCGCCTCTGTATGGAGTGCATCAGCCGGGGCGATCGCAGTTGATCTGACCGAGCGGCGGCCTGCACCTCTACTGCTCTTGAATCAGCCGCAAGTAGTTTTGCTTGAGCTGAATGTGGCTCTCGCTGAGGCGATCAGAGAGGTTCTTTTCTACATCCGACAGCTGCTCCCAAAATAGCGAAGAGCGCTGGGTGCCAATGTACTCGCGCCAGAGCTGTTCTAGCAGCTCAGCGGCGACGGGGCTTTCAGCCTTGAGCTCCCCCACAATTTCCTCAAATGCTTGATTGGCTTCAGGATGCTGCTGCACTGTTTTGGCTAAGCCAATGGCCGTTTGCAGACGGGTCGATAGATCGGTGGGGAGAGTCATGGGGATAATAGCTTTATGATTGGATGTTACAAATCTAAGCAATTTCATCTATCCCGACAAGGAAAGCCTATCTATCGGCCCAGGCCTGGCTACTGCGGCGGGCAGAGATTGGGGTAGATTCATAGGGGGTTCGCCTGCTGGCCTTCCGCCAATCCTTCTCACGTTAGCTACACCTTTCCCCAGACCTATGGCCAAACAGCGCATTCTTTCAGGCATTCAGCCCACGGGCAACCTTCACCTAGGCAACTATCTGGGGGCAATTCGCAACTGGGTTGACCTCCAAGAAGACTACGACGCCTTTCTCTTTATGGCTGACCTCCACGCCATTACGGTGCCCCACGACCCCAAGCGGCTGGCAGAAGATACCTACAAGGTGGCGGCTACCTACATTGCCTGCGGCATTGACCCCGAGAAGGCCACTATTTTTGTGCAATCGCACCTGTCAGCCCACTCAGAACTGGCCTGGCTATTTAACTGCATCACCCCGCTCAACTGGCTAGAGCGCATGATTCAGTTCAAAGAAAAGGCGATTAAGCAGGGGGAGAACGTCAGCATTGGCCTGCTCGACTACCCAGTGCTGCAAGCCGCCGACATTTTGCTCTACGAGCCCGATTTGGTGCCCGTGGGCGAAGACCAAAAGCAGCACCTAGAGCTTACCCGCGACATCGCCGCCCGGCTCAATTTTCAGTTTGGCAGTGAAGAAAACCCGGTGCTCAAGGTACCCGAACCGATGATTCGCGCCGAAGGGGCTAGGGTAATGAGCCTGACCGACGGCACTAAGAAAATGTCGAAGTCAGACCCCTCTGACCAGAGCCGCGTTGACCTGACTGACTCCACCGATGCGATCGTCAAAAAGATTAAGCGGGCTAAAACCGACCCTGAGCGGGGACTGTGGTTCGATGACCCGGCCCGGCCCGAGTGCAACAACCTGCTGACGCTGTATATGCTGCTGTCGAACCAGACCAAAGAGGCGGTGGCGGCAGAGTGCAAAGAGATGGGCTGGGGCCAGTTTAAGCCGCTGCTGGCCGACACGGCGGTGGCGGCCCTAGAGCCAATTCAGAGCCGGTTTAACGAGCTGATGGGCGATCGCACCTACCTCGAAAGCATTCTGCGCACCGGGCGCGAAAAAGCGGGCGATGTGGCCAACGCTACCCTGACTCGGGTAAAAGACGCCCTGGGCTACTCTAGACCGCTGTAGCTGGCGAGATATACTAATCAATCACCCCTGTTTCCCAGATCCTGAGGAGGATTGTTTGGCTTCTGCACCCCTGGGTTATCGGCTGCGCACGGCGGCCCAAGCCGACCAGTTTTTGGTGACGGCAGAGGTGATGCCGCCCAAGGGGGGCAACCCAGAGCACATGCTGGCCATGGGCCAGCTGCTCAAGGGTCGCGTGCATGCGGTCAATGTCACCGACGGCAGCCGGGCGGTCATGCGCATGTCATCATGGGCGGCGGCGCTGCTGCTGCAACAGCAGGGGGTTGAGGCGGTGTGCCAGGTGGCCTGCCGCGATCGCAACCGCATTGCCCTCCAGGCCGACCTGATGGGTGCCCACGCCCTGGGGCTGCGCAACATTCTGGCGCTCACGGGCGACCCGGTCAAGGCGGGCGACCACCCCGACGCGCGATCGGTGTTTGATCTAGAGTCAGTGCGGCTGCTCAAGCTGCTCGAAAAACTCAACTTTGGCGTAGACAGCCACGACAAGCCCCTCACCGATGGCGCGCTAGATTTGTTTGCCGGAGCTGCGATCGATCCGCAATCGCCTAGCTGGTCGGGGTTGCAGCGCCGGTTTGAGGCCAAAGTCAAAGCGGGGGCGCAGTTCTTTCAAAGCCAGATGATTACTGACTTCGATCGACTTGCCAAGTTTATGGATCAGGTGGCCGCAGGCTACCAGCGACCGGTGATGGCAGGAATTTTTCTGCTCAAGTCAGCAAAAAACGCCAGCTTCATCAACCGCAACGTTCCCGGTGTCCACATTCCCCAGACCATCGTTGACCGCTTAGCCGCCGCCGCCGACCCGCTGCAAGAGGGGGTACAGATCGCCGCCGAACAGGTTCAGGCCGCTCGCGATCTGTGTCAGGGTGTGCACCTAATGGCCGTGCGCCGCGAAGATTTGATTCCCCAAATTCTCGACCAAGGGGGCGTGCCCCCCGTCGATGCAGCCTTAGCCGAGCGGTAGTGCCTGAGGTTGAGCAACGCGGGCCAGGGGCACCAGCCGCAGATTTCCCGGCGGCGCGAGGGTCAGACCGCGCCGCACGGGTTTTAGAGGGCGGCGATCGCCCTCAGGCAAGGCTAGCTGCCAGTGCCGCAGAATGGTTGCCAGCACCAGCTTCATTTCCATTAGCGCGAAGGCCGAGCCGATGCAGCTGCGGTGCCCGCCCCCAAAGGGAAAGTACTCGTAGGGCGAATACTGCCGTTCTAAAAAGCGTTCTGGCCGAAAGGTGTCGGGGTCGGGGTAGAGGTCTTCCCGGTGGTGCACCAGGTAAATGTTGAGAAATAGCACCGACCCAGCGGCAAACTCGTAGCCCGCCACCGTCAGCGGCTGGCTGACGATGCGAATGCCTGTAGTGGGCGCAACGGGGTAGATGCGCAGGGTTTCTTGGCAGACCGCCGTCAGGTAAGGCAGGCTGGCATAGCTGAGGGGATCGGGGGATGGCCTCACACTGTCTAACTCTTGGTGGAGGCGGTCGCCCACTGCCGGTAGCCAATGAGCCCAGTACAGCGCCCAGGGCAGCGCAGATGCTGTGGTTTCGTGCCCCGCCACCAGCAGCGTCATTAGCTCGTCGTGGAGTTCACCGTCGCTGAGGGGCTCACCCTGCTCGTCGCGGGCGCTGATCATCAGCGAGAGAACATCGGCGCTGTTGGGCTGGGGGTGCTGGCGGCGATCGCCAATTTCGGCGTAGATCAGCGCGTCAATCTCAGCTTTGATTCGCACAAACCTTCCCCAAGGGCTAAGCGGCCCCCAGTCTTTCTGTAGCCCTGGAAAGAAAATAAAAAAAGCGCTGAAGGGAGTGCCCAGCCCCTCTAGCAGAGTGCTAAGTAGGTGTCGCAGGCGATTGTAGCGATCGCCGTCCCCCAGACCAAACACCGCTTTGAGAATCACCCGCAGGGTAATGTCCTGCATTGCGCCCCGCACATTAAAAGCGGTACTCGGCTGCCAGCCAGCCATGGCCTGTTGGGTTAGGGTGCAGATTAGGTCGCCGTAGGCTCGCAGGCGATCGCCATGGAACGGCGGCATCAGCAGGCGACGGTGGCGGCGGTGGCGCTCTCCATCCAGCAGCAGCAGCGACTGATCGCCCAGCAAAAAGGTCAACCCGCTGCCCACCCCCTGGGCTGGAATGTGGAACTGGGCCGCATCGGCCTGAAAAATTCCTTGAATTACCGCCGGGTCAGCCACATAGATCGACGGCGGCGATCCTGCCCCAACTTGAAACACCGCCCCGTAGCGGCGATAGTTGTCTTCAAAATAATCCAGCGGGCGCAAAATGAGCCTGGGCGCGCGCCGCCAAAAGGGAGTCTTAGAGCCGGGGAGAGCAGGCATACTTAAAAAATGTAGAGCATTGAAAGGGCAAGCGTTAATCCAGCCACCTCAATGCTAGACCACCTCAACGGCCTGCCCAGTTCTACAGCCTCGCAGCCCTCAGTTGAGCACTGGCTGTAAACGGCTAGAACTCAGCTGCTGCTGTGGATAGGAGCACTGCCCTAGACTGTGCTGAAACAACCATCGACGGCTGTCGGGCGTATCATTTATCCACTGTCCGATCAGCTGATGCCACTTTACCGGCAGCTGCAATCTCGACCAGGCAGCAGCGGAGCTGAGAGATAGAGTCCGATACAACTCCGCATTGGTCAGCAGCGTTTGAATACAGTGAGCCAGAGCAGCCGTATCTTTTTCAGGAAACATCAGCACGTCCCGTCCCAGCTCGAATTTACCCAAAAACATGGGGTGGTCTGAGACAATCAGCGGCGTTCTAACGGTTAGGGCTTCATAAATGGTCAGCGGCAAGCCCTCAGGATAGGCATGGCGGCTCGGAACCAACACAACATCCGCCCAGCGCATTTTTGCCAAAACCTGATCATGGGGTAAGCCTCCCGCCAGCGTCACCTGACCACCCAACCCCAAACGATGAATTTCAGCGCCAAACCAGTCTAATTCTCCCTTGCCAATCAACGTGAGGCTAGGGGTTATACCCGACCGCTTCAATTCCGCTAGGGCGTTTAGGACATCGCCAACCCCCTTCACTTTATTGATGCGGCCAACGTAAACAATGTTTTTATCGTTAATAGCTGAATCCCCTAGACTCTTCGGCCCAAAATCATTGGGGGTAATTTCATAGGGAAAGTCCCAAGGGATAATTTTGCTGGGTTTGACACCAATCTGCCTCAGGGAATGACATGAGCTCAACCCATGATTCGCCACTAGGTCAACAGCCTCACTGTTCAACATGCTAGATAAGCGAAAGTTTCGAAGTTTATCCGACAGGCCGCTTCCCTGAAAAGAATCGGCAAATAGGCCCATCACTTTCACGTTATTTTGCTTAGCCCACTTGAACGCAGCAGGCAAAGGAAAATGAACCACTAAGTGGGTGGGCTGCTGCTGCCGAAGCAAATCTAGCAGCCGCCCTGTCTCCTGATAAGGGTCAAGATTTCCGCCCACAGCTCGCAGGCCAGGCTCTAAGACTTCGCTATACTCAGCACTGGTCTTGCAGCAAACATGAATAACTTCGTCGATTCGGCTGCCTATTTCAACAGAGCTTTCTATGGTGTAGCGGTGGCTAAAATATTCTTGCTCACCCGACTGAGTCAGCAAGTTATAAGCCTCTCTCAAATCACCAGCATATTGAAGTATTACTAACCGAACCTGGGCCAAGGTAGACATGATTACTCAGATTGCTAAAGTTACAACGATACTTGTCAAGAACTCAACCGCTCAAACACTGCACAGACATCCCCAAAAATCTTTGACCCAGGGATTTACCACGCAAGCCACAGATCCAAATCCAGGGGTAAACCCTCAAGCAAAAAGCCATTCCATACATTGGGATCTCTTAGAGAAAAAAGACGTACTCATAAATCCGCCAGTTCCCCTTGATCGGATAAAAATAGTGTTCCTACAGGATTCTCTACGCTGACCAAATAGCTAATATCGCAAAAACTCATATTGCAGCCTACCTCGCCAAATTCTTGAACCTAGGAGAGGCCAAAAATATCTAAAGGCAGTTCAACTCTCTATTTAGGCAAGCCAATCCGCAGCAGACATCAAGCAGGCAGGTTCCAGCTACAAGCTAATCACTCCAACACAAAAAGAGCTGAGAGAAGGAGAAGCTTTAGACAAGCTTCAAGTATGTAAACTTATTTAAAGCTAAAGAAATTAAGGTTCTAGAATGGCAGCAGTCCCGGCAAATTCGCGGCCAATCTGCTAAGCAAAACACTGTCTTAAATCAAGCCCAAGATAATCAAACTTCCGACAGTGTGCCTTTTCGATCTGCGAACACTTAGAAACAAACCTAATTAAAAGGCATAAATCTATCTTGGGATAGATTTATGCCTTTTAATTAGAAGTTATGCACAACATGCCTACCTCAAGAAGATAGGCCCACACTGAGTTTTTGTTCTGCTACAGACTTCAGATGAGTGATTCTTAGATTGAAGCTACAAAAACTCTCGCAGAAACTCGTAGGGTTCTACATCCCAAGGGGGCTCAGGCACCAGATAACTGAGGCGAGTCAGAATATCGGATTCGATGGTGGCCATGTGATCGTGGGTGAAGAGTTCGCTTAGCGCTGCGCGATCGCGATCGCGCAGCGGAGCCAGGGGGTTGGCTAACTGAGGTGCCGCATCTGCCAGAGAATAGAACGTCGCATGGCCACTGACAGCTGATGATTTAGCAGCGGTCGGTTCTGGCCGGGAGCTGGGCGATCGCAGCTTAGCCGCCGCAGTCTGGCTATAGCTAAACAGGGCCTTAACCCATGGGTCAGTATTCAGCGACTCTGTACCTAAACCGGGGCGAGCCTGCTCTAGACTAGACGCGTTCAACCCTGACGCAGATTTCGCAGGGGGCAGGGCTGCCACAGGGCCAGAGACGTTGCTCATATTGCTCCAGGGAAATAAGGGTCTGCCGAAGAAAGTGAGACCCCAAAGCCGTCACGTTCCGCTAGCACAACATCCCTAGCAGGTCGTAGACCTACCAGGTTCGCCCATAGACGTATCCTCAGTATAAATGCGGAGGCGAACCGATTAATCCATCCCTAATCCGCTGTTACAAAGGGAGCAGCAAGAAACTCAGGCATTGGAGCGCTGCTGCTTTAGGTAGACAAAAACCGACTTATCACCAATGTCGGGCACAATGGGCTGCAAGGCCTTGCGCAGGGCAAACACCCCAAATAAAACGGCCCAGGCTCCTAGCAGCACCTGCTCTGTCGCCATGGGCAGCACGCCAAACAGGTGCCCTAACAGCAGCAGCGGCACCAGCAGCGTCAGCAGCTTGGTTTCTAAACGGTCAAAGCAGAACGCTTCCTTGAAGAAAATGCCGGTCAGGGCCACAAAGGTAAACCCAATTCCCCACAGCACCCCAGGCGTCTCTACCACCGTTTGAGCCAGGGGGCCGTCAATACCGTGGGAGAAGGCCAGCGACGCCAGCCCTCCCACCAGCCAAACACCTTGCAGCAACCGATGCAGCGGCACCAGATAGATGTGAATGGTGGCCAGGCTCAGCCCCAACCCCAGCCAAAACAGCGTGTAAAGCAGGCTGATGGCCTGCACCAGGGCAGAGTTTTGATTAAACCCCAGCGCCAGAATAGTCCCTATTCCGAAGGCCACCGCCGCCACCATGAGGCCGGTGCGGTAGAGCACTACCCCTCGGCGATCGCCCTGGGTGATGGTGTAGTCGCCAAATTGCCCGGTGTAGACCACCGGGAGCGGCAGGGGGGTATCGTTCACAACGCTGTCCATTGCCATTTGTCCAGTAGAGAAATCTACGGTTAACCCGTGTCTCTATCTTATCGAGTCAAGAGCTTATCGAGTTAGGGCCGGTTGCGTAGGCAGAGTAATGGTAAAGCAGGTTTGGCTGGCGTCGCTGGCCACTGCAATATCTCCCCCCAGGTGCGCGACCAGCTTTTTCACCAGGGCCAGCCCCAGACCGGTGCCCCCCTGCTTCCAGGGATCGGCGCTAGGCACCCGGTAAAACTTGTCAAAAATCCGCGTCATTTCTGCCGCCGGAATCGTCACCCCCGTGTTGGTCAGCGCCAAACACACCTGATCGTTGGGAGCTTTCGGATCGGGCAGCACTTCCAAGGTGATATATTCCCCCGGCGGGGTGTACTTACAGGCATTATTGAGCAATTCGGCCAGTACCCGCTCCAGGCTGGCCAGGTCGGTGTGCAGCACCGGCAGAGTCGAGGTGGTCACTAGCCGCAGGGTTTGATTACGGCTTTTGGCACGGGTTACAAAGCTGTCAATCCAGCTGGCTAGCCAGGTTTCTAGCAAAATCGGCTCAGGCTGAATGGGATGATTGCCCACGTCGAGTCGCTGGAGATCGAGCAGGTCGTTGATCAGGCTGATCTCGCGCTCGCACTCCTCCTGCAAAATGCTGTAGTAGCGCCCAATACGCGTCTGCTCAGTCTTGGGCTTTTGCAGGTCGGCGGTGAGGTCAAGTTCCTGGTTGAGGGTGACCCCCAGCAGCTGTAGAGCCACCCGCATGCTAGTCACCGGGGTGCGCAACTCGTGGGAAACCGTGCTGAGAAAGTCGTCTTTTAGCGTGTTGAGCCGCTCTAGCTCGGCCACCTGAGACTGGGCCGCCTGGTACAGCCGGGCTTGGCGAATGGCGATCGCACACTGATTCGCCACCTGCTGCACCAGGCGAATCTCAATGTCGTTAAAGCCGTAGTCGCGATCGTTGATCAGCCACAGATCCCCCAGCACACCCCGGTCGTCCACCACCGGACAGGCCAGCATGGCCACGTAGCCCCGCACCGGATTCGGCTCCACCGAGCAAAACTGAAAATATTGCCCGTCCAGCAGCTGATGGTACACCTCCGGAAACGCTTCCATCTGGGCAACGCGCCCCTGGTAAGACGGGCTAGAGCTGTTGTACTCGTAATAGATGGTCGAGGTGCCCTGCTCCAGGTCATAGAGTGAGGTGTTTGACCCCTTCACATCCAGCGCCTCGGTTAGCTCCTTCACCGCCGTCAGCATGATCTGGTTGACATCTAGACTGTCGCGCACCCGGTCGGTAATGCGTTTTAGGGTTGCTTCAAACTCTAGGGCGGTCTGCAACTCCTCGGTGCGCTGGGCCACCTGCTGCTCTAGGTCGGTGTTCAGCCGCTGCACCTGGTTATAGAGGCGGGCCTGCTTAATGGCCCCCCCCACCTGGGTAGACACCTCCCGCAGGGTCTCAATTTCCCAGGCAGCCCAGGGGCGGGGGCCGCTGCAATTTAAGGCACACACCAGTCCGTAGAGAGCGTCTCCCTGAACGATTGGCATAATCAGGCAGGCCTTCACTTTGGCCTGGTCAAACTTAGCCAGGCAGGCTGGCGGCAGGTGGGCCGTGGCAATGTCGTCGATCACCTCCATCTCACCCTGGCGATAGCGCATTAGATCGGCAGGAATAAAGCTGAGGTCTGTCTGGGCATCCCCTGAGATTGCCATTGCGCCACTGGCCGACTCAGCCACCACCCCGTTGTAGTCAGGGTCAAAGCTGTAGAACAGCACCCGGTCGATGCGCAAAAAGCGACGCACCTCATTAACCGTCGTCTGCAACAAATCTTCAGAGTTGAGCGATTGCAGCAAGTGCTGGGCGATCGCCCCCAGCAGCCGCTCCCGCTCAGACTGGCGCTGCAGCGTTTGCTCCACCTCGTGCAGCGGGGTCACATCCTGGAGGCTGACCAGCAGCCGAGGCTCACTGTGGTCGGCCCAAAATCGGCGCACGGTAGCCCGTAGGCGGCGGCGATCGCCTGCGGCATCGGTCATTTCGACCACGGCGGTTTGCTCGTCGCCGCTAGCCAGCGCCCGCTGCCCCGCCGCCAGCAGCGGCTGGCCAACCTCCGGCGGCAAAACCTCCGTCCCTAAGGGGCCGCCAACCGCCAGCCCCTCGCCCCCCAGCAAAACCGCACAGGCTCGGTTGCAAACGTGCCAGCGGTCGTGCTCATCCGTGATCCAGAGCGGCGTCGCGATCGCATCGAGCACCTCCCTCAGGGCAGCGGCGGCGACCTCAGGTTGAGGCCGCTCTCCCTCAGGCAGCGGGTCAAGGGGCAGCATAGACATAACCATGGGGGCTCAGGAAGATTTCAGTAACAGCAACCTTGGCAAAACGGGGCGCATGCTCTATAAACACTATGCCCAGAGCCACTAGAGAATACCCAGCCCAGCCCCACAAAAATCCGCTGCCAAAAAACATTGCCTCCAGCTATTTGCTTAGCACCTCCCATGGTCTATAATCGTAGACCGTGCACATTTGCAGGCCCTATGAACGCAGAGGAAATCATCCGCTCAATTGAGGCGGAGCAGCTAAAGACCGACCTTCCCACCATCTACGTCGGTGACACCATTCGTGTTGGCGTACGCATTCAAGAGGGTGGCAAAGAGCGGATTCAGCCCTACGAGGGCACCGTTATCGCCATGCGCAATGGCGGCATCAATCGCTCCATCACGGTGCGAAAGATTTTTCAGGGGGTCGGCGTTGAGCGAGTTTTTCTCGTCCATGCTCCCAAGGTGGCCAGCATTGCTGTGCTGCGTCGGGGTAAAGCTCGGCGAGCCAAGCTCTACTACCTGCGCGATCGCGTCGGTAAGGCCACTCGTTTGAAACAGCGTTTTGATCGCCCAATCAATTAGAATTGGGAAAGTTGGGCAACGGTGCTAAAGTAGCACCTGGTTTCATGCGTCCTTAGTTCAGTTGGTAGAACGCGGGTCTCCAAAACCCGATGTCGGGGGTTCGAGTCCTCCAGGGCGCGCTGAGTAGGGGCAGCGACAATTTCTAAAGCTTTTAGGCCTCAGACCCCAGGGTTGGCCGAAGCGACGGTGATTGTCACTGCCCTTAGCTCCTAAAAAACCAGGAGCCCTTAGTCTTCCAGTCCAATGTTTTCCAGGTCAGCTAAGTCGGCAAACCGGCCTATGCTTTCCAGTCCGTCAGTGTGGATAAGCGCCAACAGGAGCCAAGCCAGTGGTAAAAAAAGACGCCGCAATAGAGTCTAAGGGCAAGCCCGCAGACGCCCAGGTTGCTGAGCAGGGCTTTAGCGTAGGTGCCTTCTTACAGGGCACCAAAGAAGAACTGGGAAAAGTGGTTTGGCCCAGTCGACAGCAGCTGATTAGTGAGTCTGCTGCCGTCATTCTCATGGTTAGCCTGTCCGCAACGCTGATTTATCTGGTTGACCGGCTATTTGGGTGGGTTTCGGGGCAAGTATTCTAATGGCGGTAACTGAAGAAGACTTCAACTACGACGACGATCCCCTTGATGAGCCTTTAGATAGTGATCTGGAGACTGAAACTCCAGAAAGCAGTTCTGGGTCAGTTTCAGAGGATGGCAATGATGGCGAAGCGGCCCGTTATTACCAGCGCAAAGCTCGGTGGTACGCCGTGCAGGTTGCTTCTGGGTGCGAAAAGCGGGTCAAGCTCAATCTCGAACAGCGGATTGGCACGTTAGACGTGGTCAACCGGATTTTCCAGGTTGAGATTCCCCAAACGCCAGCGGTTAAGCTCCGCAAAGATGGCAGCCGCCAAAACATCGATGAGAAAGTCTTTCCAGGCTACGTCTTGGTGCGTATGTACATGGATGATGAGGCTTGGTCGGTGGTTAAGAACACCCCCCACGTCATCAACTTCGTTGGGGCTGAGCAGCGTCGGGCCTACGGTCGCGGTCGTGGCCACGTCAAGCCTATGCCCTTAGGCATGAGCGAGGTAAAGCGTATTTTCAAGCGCACCGAAGAGCAAAAGCCTGTAGTCAAAGTCGATATGGCTCCGGGAGACAAAATTACCGTGCTCTCCGGCCCCTTCAAAGACTTTGAGGGCGAGGTGGTGGAGGTCAGCCCCGAGCGCAGCAAGCTGAAGGCTCTGCTGTCGATCTTTGGGCGCGACACCCCAGTTGAGCTGGAATTTAACCAAGTGGAAAAAGAGAGTTAATTAATGGCTAAGAAAGTTGTAGCGCTGATCAAGCTGGCACTTCCCGCTGGAAAGGCCAACCCAGCTCCTCCTGTCGGCCCAGCACTGGGTCAGCACGGAGTTAACATCATGGCCTTCTGCAAAGAGTACAACGCCCGTACTCAGGAGAAAGTGGGTCTGGTGATACCGGTTGAAATCTCGGTTTTTGAAGACCGTAGCTTTACCTTTATTCTCAAAACGCCACCGGCCTCGGTATTAATTAAAAAGGCGGCTGGTATCGAGCGCGGTTCGGGCGAGCCCCGCACTAAAAAAGTGGGTTCCATCACCCGGGCTCAGCTGAAAGAGATTGCCGAGACCAAAATGCCTGACCTCAACGCCAACGACATTGAGGCGGCCATGAATATTGTTGAGGGTACTGCCCGCAACATGGGCGTGACCGTTTCTAACTAGGCCGTTGCCCTAGATCGTTCGCTGTCATCTAAATTTCACTTATCCACGCTACGGGGAAGAGGCGTTGCTTCGTTTGACCCCAAGGAGATCACCATGGTTAAAGTATCTAAGCGCCTGCGCGATGCTCAGGCTAAAGTAGAAGACCGGCTTTACGAGCCCCTGGAGGCTCTGCAACTGCTTAAAGAGATCGCGACCGCCAAGTTTGTTGAATCAGCCGAGGCCCACATTCGCCTGGGTATTGACCCCAAATACACCGACCAGCAGCTGCGTACTACGGTCATTTTGCCCAAGGGCACCGGCCAAACCATTCGGGTCGCCGTCATCGCTAAGGGTGAAAAAGTGGCCGAAGCCACCGCCGCTGGAGCTGACTTGGCAGGTTCTGAAGAACTCATTGACGAAATTCAGAAGGGCATGATGGACTTTGATGTTCTGATTGCTACCCCCGACGTGATGCCTCAGGTAGCCAAGCTCGGTCGTCAGCTTGGCCCCCGTGGCCTGATGCCCTCCCCTAAGGGTGGCACGGTAACCTTTGACCTGTCCAAGGCGATTGACGAGTTTAAAGCGGGTAAGTTAGAGTTTCGCGCCGACAAAACGGGCATTGTCCATGTTATCTTTGGCAAGGCCGACTTCAGCGCTGAAGATTTGTTGGTTAACCTTAAAGCGCTGCAAGAGTGTGTTGATCGCAACCGCCCGTCTGGAGCTAAGGGCCGCTACTGGAGAACCGTAGCGATCGCCCCCACCATGGGGCCATCTATTCGCCTCGATGTGAATGCCCTGCGCGACTTTAAACTGGCCGATGCGGTCTCGGCCTAACAAGTTTTACCCAACCAGGAGTTACGCCCACTGACACAACCCCTACAACTTCATAGACGACCAGAGACAGCAGGTAGCCGCTCAGTGCTGCATAAACCCTGCCGAGGTTGACATGGATGACTATGGTGCTCTTGCCCCGGCTGAGCACTCCTGGTTGTTGGTCTACCCCGGCATGGCTGTCGGGGTTTTGTTTTTTAGGTTCAGTTTAGTCAAGGGCGTAGCCCAAACCTGGATCGGGTAACTAAGTCCCAATCCCCAACTAAAAGGAGGTGAGATCGATATGGGGAGAACCCTAGCGAATAAGAAAGAGCTGGTAGCCGAAATTCAGGCGCTGCTAAACGATGCCCAGCTAGCCTTTGTGATCGATTACAAAGGTCTGACGGTATCCGAAATTAGCGACCTGCGCAACCGGCTGCGACCCAAGGGTGCCGAGTGCAAGATTGCCAAGAACACGCTGATGCGGATCGCCGTGGACGGCAACGAAACCTGGCAGCCGATCACTGAGTTTCTCAAAGATTCTTCAGCCTTTGTGCTGGTTAAAGAAGACTTTGGCGGGGCCATTAAGGAGTACCAGGCGTTCCAAAAAGACACCAAAAAAACTACCCTGCGGGGCGGTGTCATGGAAGGCCAGGCTCTGAACGAAGACCAGATCAAGGCCATCACCGAACTCCCCACCAAGGAAGAGCTTATGGCTCGTCTGGCCGGGGCCATCAAGGCGATGCCGACCCGTCTGGCGGTGGGCGTCAACGCCGTGCCAACCAAGTTGGCGGTGGGTGTCAAAGAGGTACCTGCTTCTCTGGCCCGTGCTCTCAAGGCAGTCTCCGAAAAAGATGCGGCCTAGGCCCATCTGCAACGATTTTGCCTGTGCCTAGATTTTTCTCTGTTTAATTGTTTTCAACCAGGAGTTAACCGGTAACTATGTCTGCTAAAACTGATGAAATTCTCGAACAGCTAAAGACCCTCTCTCTGCTAGAGGCCTCTGAACTGGTCAAGCAAATTGAGGAAGCCTTTGGTGTTGACGCCTCTGCCTCCGCTGGCGGCGGCATGATGATGATGGCTCCCGGTGCAGCTCCTGCCGCTGCTGCCGAGCCCGAAGAAGAGAAGACCGAATTTGACGTCGTGCTCGAAGAAGTGCCCGCCGACAAGAAGATCGCCGTTCTTAAGGTTGTGCGCAGCCTGACCGGTCTAGGTCTGAAGGAAGCCAAGGAACTGGTGGAAGCCGCTCCTAAGGCCGTTAAGGAAGCTACCACCAAGGACGACGCTGAAGATGCCAAGAAGCAGCTCGAAGAAGCGGGCGGCAAGGTAGCTATCAAGTAACCTCACGCTTTCCCCCCAGGGCTAAGATGTTTGGCAGCTCCCCGTGGTTCACGGGGAGCTTTTTCGTTTAGCCTATGTCCTCTCGATTCCTCTCAATCAATACCCTATGTAGAGAGGCAGGCCCAGTCTATTAGTCCCCTGCGGCCAAAGTCCCAAATGGGTGCGGCAATTCCCAGGGTGGTTTTTCCCTACCTCAGATATCGGGCTTCTGGGTATTCAACTAATCTTAGGAGCGCTAGATTAGGGATGTATCGATGGAGCTACCCATGGCACAACACCTGAAACGATGGGAGTCGCCCCGCAAGCCAGGCCGCAATGACAAGGGCCGAGGCGGCTCTGCCCGCCAGCGACAGCTGCAAAAGCGACAGCAAACCTTGCGTAAACACCTAATCGAGCGATCGCCGTCCGATCAAACAAATACTAACCCAGGGGAGTCAACGGCTCCCCTTTTTGCTGTTTACCCTTAGGGCTGCTTTAGGGTCTAGCCAATCAGCAGTTCTTCTTCGGGATACTGAATAGAAGACGGTTTAGGATCACCCAGCAGGGCCGCCATAAACAGCAGTACGCCAACCCGACCTAGGTACATGGTGAAAACAATCACGTACTTGCCAACGTCAGACAGGTCGGCGGTAATGCCGGTGGAAAGCCCGACTGTGGCAAATGCTGACACGGCCTCAAAAAGAATATCAATAAAGCTCACCGTTGGATTGGTAAGCGAGACTAAAGCAGTAGCTGCGACGACGACAAGACCCGACCCGACAACTACGGCGATCGCCTTCAGTACCCGAGTAGTAGCAATCTGCCGCCGAAACACGAGAACCTGCTCTTTGCCTTGAAGTGCCATACGAGTGCAGGCTAGCAAAATGCTAAGGGTAGTGGTTTTAATGCCGCCGCCAGTGCTGCCGGGGCTAGCCCCAACAAACATGAGGGCAATCATAATGAACAGTGAGGCGTTGCCCATCGCACCAATGTCAATGCTGTTAAATCCGGCAGTGCGGGTAATAACAGACTGAAACCAAGCCATCAACAGCTTGTACTGAGGAGCCACCGGCCCTAAAGTGTCGGGGTTTTGGTACTCGATTAGAAACAAGGCCAGGGTGCCTAGTACCAAAAGCACAGCGGTAGTGCTGGTAACAATCTTAAAGTGAAGGGAAAACGGGTTGCGGCAGCGATTGCCGCTCAGGCGATGTCGGAGCCAGGCCAGGAACTCCATAATCACTTGGTAGCCAATGCCACCCAGGATGACTAGAGCGGTGATCACCGCGTTGACCCAGGGGTCGAGCGCATAGCCAACAATATTGTCTTTAAACAGGCCAAAACCCGCATTGTTGAAAGCGCTGACGCTGTGGAACATAGAGAGCCACAGCCCATAGCCAGGCCCGTAATCTCGGCTGAAGATCGGATACAGACAAAACAGGCCTGTCAGTTCAATGACCAACGTCATGGCAATGATGGAGAGGATTAGAGGCTTACCACCCGCCAGCACCGAGTTATCCATGGATTGCTGAATGGCGAGCCGTTCTCGCAGCCCCAACCGTCGCCCCAGCAGCAGCAGCAGGAAGGTGTTGACGGTCATGTAGCCTAGCCCCCCCACCTGAATCAGCGCCAGAATGGTCGCTTCGCCAAAATTGGAGAAGTAGGTACCCGTATCCACTACAACTAGCCCGGTTACGCAGACGGCAGAGGTGGACGTAAACAGAGCCACTAGAGGATCACCCCAGCCTTGGTTAGTGGTCGATATGGGCAGCGTCAAGAGCAGGGTGCCCACAGTGATTAACACTAAAAAGCCGAGGCATATGGTGCGCGGAACCGTCATTTGCATAGGCTGAGCATTCCGCGAAATACGGATTAGAGAGGCAACCCTATATTTCCATGAGTTGACGCTCTCGACCACTATGCCGCAAGATTTAACCGGCTAGGCCGCGCTGTTCTCTAGGTGTCGAGTTGTCATGACCAATGTTCTGTACAAAAAGATTCAGACCTTCTACGACGACTCCTCTGGGCTGTGGGAGCAGATTTGGGGTGAGCACATGCACCACGGCTACTACGGGGCCGATGGTCGCCAGCGCAAAGACCGTCGCCAGGCCCAGATTGACCTGATTGACGAGTGTTTGACCTGGGCAGAGGTCAGCCAGGCGGAGGACATTCTCGACTGCGGCTGCGGCATTGGCGGCAGTTCCCTTGAGCTGGCCACCCGGTTTGGGGGCAGGGTTATGGGTATTACCCTCAGCCCAGTGCAGGCCCAGCGGGCCACAGAGCGAGCTATAGCGGCCAATCTGGGGGGTGATGTCGCGCCCTGTGCCACGTTTCAGGTAGCGGATGCTTTAAATACCCCGTTTGCAGACCACAGCTTTGACCTGGTGTGGTCGATGGAGAGTGGGGAGCACATGCCCGACAAGGTGGCCTTTTTGCAGGAGTGCTATCGGGTGCTAAAGCCAGGGGGCAAACTGCTGATGGCCACCTGGTGCCATCGCCCTACCGATTCGCTGGGGGGGCCGTTGACCTGGCTCGAGCAGCGGCAGCTCGACTGGATCTACCGCGTCTACGGCCTGCCCTACGTGATTTCTCTGCCGGACTATGAGGCGATCGCACAAAACTGCGGCTTTAGCCAGCTCAAAGCGGCCGACTGGTCGCTGGCGGTGGCCCCCTTTTGGGATGAGGTGATTGCCTCGGCTCTAAGCCTTGAGGGCCTGGCGGGATTGCTTCAGGCAGGCCCTGGCACCCTTCAGGGCGCGCTAGCCCTGGCACCAATGCGCCAGGGTCTGTACAGCGGTCTAATCCGCTATGGGCTGCTGTGCGCGGTGCGATAGCCAGACCGTAAAAAAGGGTGAGTTCCGTGTGGAACTCACCCTAGAGTGGTGCTTAGCTGTGGCCTTGCAGCCTTACTGGGGCCGCGCGGCGGGACAGTCAATGGCCCGTACAGCTACCGCAGCGGTGTAGTCGCGCAGCGCGTTAGTGTTGGGTGCAAAGCTGGTGCCGGTTTCGTTGAGGGGGGTTGCGATCGCGCAGAAGGCCGCCATCTGCTTAATCGTGGCCTCGCCCCAGTGACCGCTAATGTCGGTGAAGGTGGGCGGGTTGCCGATGTTGGGAATGATCCCTCCAGTGGTCTGCTCAATGCCAGGCACTGGGCTGGTGCTGGTGGTGTCGCCCGCGCCCGCGTTAGCTCGCACCAGGGCCAGCTTGTAGGTCATCGCCATCAGCTCAGCCCGAGAGACATTGTCGGTCGGTCGGAAGTTGCTGGTGCCTGCGTCCCCTGTCACGATGCCCAACTGCTTAGCCTGCTGAATTTTAACCGCGCTCCAGCGGTTGGCGGCGACGTCAGCAAAGGGAGCGTTGAAAACCGACTGGGGCAGGTTGGCCAGCGCCGAGGTCGGCAGTACTTTTTTGGCGGTTTCCATCATTACGGAGACCGCCTGCTCGCGGGTCAGCGGCGCGGTGGGTCGGAAGGTGCCGTCTTCAGGGAATCCGGAGATTACCCCGAGACTGGACGCACGGGTAATCTCGGCGGCATAGCGGTTACCCCGAATATCGTTGAAGGCCAGGGCAGGCGGCGTCACGGGTGGTGTCACGGGCGGCGTCCCACCGCCGGTCTGACCACTTTGAAGCTGGGCCAGGGTCAGGTCGTTGGTGAAGTAGACCAGGTGCGAGCTGACGATCGCCCCGTTAAAGGTGCGCTTGGTCAGCGACCAGCCGGGGTTGAGGTCAATTTGGGTAAAACCGGTGGGGCTGATGCCGTTGCCTCGGCCAATGGTGATGCGATCGCGCGAAATTGTGCTGGGCGCAAACTGGAGCAGCAGATCGCCGTCGCGCTGGTTGATTTCAAACCGCGCCCCAGCCAGGTCTTGGCCGTTGAGGCGAATCGCATAGCCGTTGCTGTCGCGCTGTAGGCGGCACACGCCGGTAAAGTCGAAGGAATTCCACAGAGCGTTAACTTGAGTCGGCTCAGCACCGGGGTTCGCAATGCTCCAGCAGGCGGGGCTGGCCTGCACCTGCTCAACAATGTAGAGCTTGTGGGGTTGAGACGTGCTACCGGGTACCGAAACCACCAAAAGGCTGGCCTCATTGACGGCGATATTGCCAAAGGTCTGGGCCAGCAGCGTACCCGTCTCACGCACCATGGGCTGGGCTGAGGTTGGGTTGGGGGCAACGGCCTGCCCCGCTCCGCCCAGCACCCCGAGGGTAGCGGCGGTCAGCGCAGCCGCTTTCAGCATTGACATAGGATTCATTGTCACCCGTCCTAGATAGCGATTTGTGATGTGGGGATAGTTTCTCTACCTTAGCCCTGGCAACCGGGGGCAAACCTTTGACCTCAACCACTTATCAGACCGTCTGAGAGTCAAGATAGCGGCCCAATATCAGATACCGGGTTCAATTTGTCCAGCCCTAAAAAAACTGGTTTGCCAGACCTAAACCAACCATAGCCATGGGGCACGACCGAACTGTCCTAAGCTCAATCAAGACAAACCAGGCCAGCAACCTAATTCACCGTTCTAGCTTAGAAAAGCCGCCATTATTGTAGGGGCATCCCCGATAGACAACCCTACTTTTTGTAGGAATTGCTTAGGATTCGTTGCAAAACCTCACCCTCAACGCTCTGCCCTATTCCTTAGCCCCAGGCTCCTTAGCCCACGGCAAGGTCTTGCTAAAGCTCAAACTCGTCTAGGGAGGTTGAGGGTAGCCCTGGGGGGGCGATCGCGCGGCTAACCGAGGCTTTATAGCTCTCTTGCTGAGTGACCATGTCTACCGAAATTGCCTCAAACCAGGCCTCTAGACAGCCTAAGGGAGCCGTTAGCTGTAGACTGCCCTCAAGCTGCCCCTGGCCATTGGGCAACAGGTTGAGCACCTGGCGAGGTTCGTCGGCCAGGGTGCGGGTTTGGGGGTCAGTAATCCACACTTTGAGGTACAAGCGGTTAGGGTGAAAGGGCACCCGCAGGGTCACGACCACCGGCCCACCAGCGGTGAGATCGCCCTCCGGCAGCTCTAGGCTGGGCATAGGCGGAGTCACCACTTCAGACGGCTCCTCGCCCTCCGGGGCAAGCACCGCTGAGGCGGTTGCTAAAGCTTGCAGCGTAGGGTCTTCATCCTCATAGATCACCACCTCTCCCGCAAAGGGGACAAAGGGTGGCGGCAGATCAACCGGGTCTGCCTCGACGGGGGCAGGGGGAACCGCGATCTCGCTGCGCTGGTCGATCGCCTCCTGCTGGAGATTGACGGCCAGCTCATTGAGCCGACTCCAAAAGCGGTCTTGGAGCTTGAGGTCTTTAAACCCCATGGCCTCGTGGGAAATGAGCTGGGGGGCCGAGTCGCGGGGTTGACGGCTACCGCTGGTGGGAGACTGCCCGGACAGAATCGCGATCGGGTCGTCGGCCTTGGGGGAAGGAGCAAGGGGGGGCAAGCTAAGCCCTCGCACTGGCTCAGGGCTGGGCGAAGTGGGGGTAGCAGAGTTAGCAGGGCTGCCTTCGTCAGGAGACAGTGGAACAGGGCGAGGACGACCTACTGGGGGCAGCGACGGCTGGTGAGCCGCCGCCTCGTGGGGAGAGGGATAGTAAATTTTGGGCGGCAGCTCAGGGCTGTTGCGAGGCAGGGTGAGAATGGGCATCTCCCGGGGAGGAGCCGCGCGGTTTGCCATATCCCAGGCTTTGATATCGGGGGCGGGGCGCGGGGGAGAGTCAGCGCCCTCCTCTGGATCATCGACGGGAAAAACAACCAGATCAGTGTCAGCCTCGGCCTGGTTGGCGATCGCATCAAACAGCGAGGCCACATCCACCGTCACCGTAAATCGCTGCAGGGCCATCACCTCAGCCCCCACAAATAGACCCACCTCCCCCAGCAGCAGCCGGGTTGACAGCTGCATGGGGATGGTCACCGTCAGCGTCATGGTGCTGGGCAGCGTCGCCACCGCCAGCGGCACCGGAGCCATGGCCACAGTCGCCGACGTTTGAGGATCCGATAGGCGCACTACCAAGGTTAGGGGCGGGCATGGCTCACCGTCGGTACGGCCCGTCACCGTTGCCACGAGCCCTAGGCTTTCCCCAGCGCTGCCAAGAAGCGCCGTGTGGGGCAGGGTTAACCTGTAGGGCAAGATGTCCTCGGCCAGGCCATTGGCGAGTTCGATTTGAAACGCATCTATGGCAGCGGCGGCAGTTTGTAAATCAATCACCGGGGCCGGGGCGGGCGTTCTGTCACCCAGGGATGGGGGAGGAGCAGCGATCACCCCGAGGCCAGCGCTGCCGTCATCGGCAAACCAGTCGCCGTCGTCAGCCGAGTCTTGGGCCACCACCCGCAGCTGCACCGCGTAGCACCAGGGCGAAGGGGCGGTGGCATTGGCGTTTTCTGGAGCGTTTTCTGGGGCGTTTTCTGAATCTGCGTCTGCGTCTGCGGCGATCGCGCTAGCGCACTGAATATCCCAAGCTCCCTCGCCCAAACGGGTAAAGGGCATCACAACCATCAGGCCATTTTCATTGATTTGACCCTGACGACGCAGGCTGCGGCGCGCTCCCGGCTCGCGATCGGGCAGTACCTGGTCGATTTGAATGTGCACCGGGGTGTTGGCATGGCTGGTGTGGGCCATCACGCGGTAGCGGCCCTCTAAAATTTCTACCTGGGAGGTATCGAGGGGCAACCAGCTCTGGTCACCCTCCTTTTGCAGCAGAAATTCCCAATACTCCATAGTTCAAGCCCCAGTTTAAGTCCTGAGTTTAAAGTCTGTCAGGAGACAAGCCACCCATGATGCTTCAGGATACTCCCTAGAGGCAAACCCGCACTGTTCACCCCAGCAAACATTCAGAGCCCAACCGTAACAATGCCTACATTTTGACAGAGGCTCCTCTCTGCCCTGCTGTAGATGGGGCTGCTTGGGTCTCGCTCTACTCTATAGAAGTAACCTCTCAGGAGACAATTACATCATGTCTATTGAAGATAGAGCTAAAGCTACCGCTAAAGATGTTGAAGGCAAGCTGCAAGAAGGCGTCGGCAAAGTGACCGGCGATCGCGAAGCCCAAGCCAAGGGTAAGGCCAAGCAAGCCGAAGCCGATGTACGCCACGGCGTAGAAGATGCTAAAGACGGTGTCAAGCGCGCCATCGACTAGTGACTTAGCGACGCTAAGTCAGGTTGTTTAACCTAAAAAGCTCCGACCCTCCACGGGCCGGAGCTTTTTATTTGCTTCGGGGGAGCTGGCCATCGCGATCGCCCCCTGAGGGGCATTGCAGTCCTAATTTCTCCTAGCCCCGGTCAAAGTTATCGTAACTGCCCCCTGAGCGGAGTCGAAGGGGACGGCCTAAGGAGTTTTGGCTTTCTCTCTTGGGGAGACGATCCACGAACGACTTCGCTCAGCCAGCTAAGCCCCAGGGATGATTACAAGTTATCTAGGCGTTATCTAAGCGATTCAAAATGTCGTTAAGCTCGGCCTCGGTGGCCCGAAACCCCACGAGCACCGCCTGGCCGTCTTTGACAAAGAGAGGGCGCTTCAGCAGCATGGCATCGCGGCTGAAGGCATCAATCCACTCGGGGTCGCCCCAGGTTTGCTTGTCATCTCCCAACGCGCGGTAGGACTGCCCTGAGGTATTGCGCATGGGCTTGCTGCCCAGGCTGTTTACCCAAGCCGTCACCATGGCTTGGCTGGGGGGATGCTCTTTGGTGTTGATAAAGTCGTAGGCAATGGCGCGACTATCCAACCATTGCAGGGCTTTCTTGCAGGTTCCACAGGTGGGAATGCCGTAGACCGTTAGCGTCATAGCGATACTGGATTGAAGAATTGAAGACTAAATTGACATGATGGAATTGAAAGGACGGTGAGGCATAGGTAGAAGACTCAAATAGAAGGATAAAAACGCCAGAAACGCCCCGGCGATCGAGACGTTTCTGGCGTTTTAGCTCTACGAGAACAGCCTGTCGGCCTAGTTGTCGTAAACCCGGCACTCGTCGGCTTCAGGGTTGCTGTCGCAATAGGCTTCTAGGGAGGTTTTGTCAGTGCCTTTGTCGCGCTGGTGGGAAGCCTCTGCCTGAAGCTCTTCTACCGCATCCCAAGCAGCGGCGCACTCCTGGGAGCTGCCACCCGTGGCATCGCAGGCGGCCCGGGCACCTTCAATTTCTTTTTCAATGCGCTCTTTGATGTTCTCGCTCATGTCCTTTCTTTACCGTATATAAACAACTAGCGGGGGCCTGGTCAGCGAGGGAGCAAACCATTGAGTAGATTGGCATATCCCGACTCCAGGACCTAGTATACTGCACCGATTCGGGGGGGTCTGACCGGGAAACCTCTACCCCATAGAGGCAGGGTTACGCCCTTGACAGCGCCCAGAATTATCCTGGGACAGGTCAGTATAAGTACTCATTCTTTATTGTACACATCTCCACAATAGCCGGGGTAACCGCTGAACATTACGGGCCAGTGAACACGACGGGCCAGGGGCAATTTACTCGGGGGGAGGAGCAATCCGATCTAGACTGGAACCACCCAAGCAGGGGCGAACCCAATGACCGACATTCCCCAACTCGACCACCCCTCCATGGAGTGGGCCAACGCGGTCTCGACCCGTCCCTCTCTGGAGGGAGCTGTGAAGGACGTGGTAGAGCAGCTCAGGCATAGGCTGACGGGGGCACCGGATCTGGGCATTGTGTTTATTTCATCCTCGTTTACCAGCGAATTTGCCCGCCTGCTGCCCCTGCTGCAAGACCTGCTACCCCTGCCGGCTCTGGTGGGGTGCAGCGGCGGCGGCATTGTGGGCATGGATGCCCAGGGCGATCCCCAGGAGCTGGAGGATACCCCGGCCCTGAGCCTGACCCTGGCGCGGCTGCCGGGGGTCACGGTGCGGAGCTTTCATCTGTCGAGCGATGACCTGCCAGATTTAGATAGCCCGCCCGCCGCCTGGTCTGAGCTGATCGGGATCGCGCCGGAGGACAATCCTCAGTTTATTTTGATGGCCGACCCGTTTTCGTCTAACGTGACGGATCTGCTACAGGGGCTAGATTTTGCCTACCCCAGCGGCGTGAAGATTGGCGGTTTGGCGAGCGTTGACGGGTTCAATCGCCACAGTGGTCTATTTTGCGATCGCACCCTCCACACCGAAGGCTTGGTCGGGGTCGCCCTAGCAGGGCCAATCGTGCTCGACACCATTGTCGCCCAGGGCTGCCGACCCATCGGCCCGGTCTACCGAGTAGACAAAGCCGAGCGCAACATTTTGCTGTCTTTAAGCGACCCCAAGGACGGCGAATCGGCGCGCCCCCCCCTAGAACTGCTGCAAGAGCTGTTTGAAACCCTGCCCGAGGGCGATCGCAAGCTGGCCCAGAGTTCACTCTTTATTGGCATGGCCCAGGACAGCTTTAAACTCAGCCTCAGCCCCGGCGACTTTTTGATTCGCACCCTGCTGGGGGTTGACCCAAAAATGGGCGCGATCGCCGTGGGCGATCGCCTGCGCCCTGGCCAGCGCGTGCAGTTTCACCTCCGCGATGCCCACACCTCCGCCACCGATCTCGAAACCCTGCTCCAGCGCTATCAGCAGCAGGCTCCCGCATCAACCGTCCCCGCCGGAGCGATGATGTTTTCCTGCATGGGGCGCGGTGCCGGGCTCTATAACCAGGCCAACTTTGACTCCGGTCTGTTTGCCCAATATTTGCCTGGGCTTCCCCTAGGGGGCTTTTTCTGCGGCGGCGAGATCGGCCCCGTGGGGCAGACGACCTTTTTGCACGGGTTTACGTCGGTGTTTGGGATTTGTCGGCAGCCGTAGGTGTGTGGGTGTGTGGGTGTGTAAAAAAGTTTTCAACCTCCTCACCTACCCACCTACCCACCTCCTCACCTACCCACCTACCTTCCTTACCGCAAACCCAACTCCGGCGAGGGCGTCAGGCCGTCGATGATAAGGGTGTAGGTAATAGCGCTGGTGCCAATGCCTTGCCAGCTGGTGATAAACCCACCTTCATCCAATAGGGGACGGTGCTGAGGGGTGGTGACGGCGGCATAGTACACCCCGTTAGCGGGTAGGGTTGTAGCCGCCAGGCGGGGTTGAATGCCTTGGGTGGTGCGGGCTTCGGCCAAGAGTCGGCCTTCGGCGTCGAACAGGAATAGCTGGGCCGCATCGTCGGTGTAGAGCACCCCTGGGCGCTGCTGAATGACGGTTAAATCTAGGTCGGCACTGTCTCCCTGGGCACCCAGAAAGGCGTAGATGTCGATGCGGCGGCTCACGGCACCCGTGGTGACACCACTGCCGCTGCGGGTGTTAATGCGCTGGGCCTCGGCTAGCGGGTCTAAGGTCGTGTCGGCAGTAACGCCCAACCCCGCCTGCCAAAGAGCTTCATACTGCCGCAGGGTCTGGTCGGCGGCAACAACAGGAGTCCCCGTTCCCACGCTGGAGTAGACCCCTCGGTCAAAATCGAGCGGCCGACCGGTGTAGCCCGGCAGGCCGAACCCGGCTAGCACGGGTTCACAGCCATCAATCGGGTTCACCACAGTTTGGTTTTGGCGAAATAGCTGCATTTGGCGGCGAAACGCCACGAGCTGGGCTAGGGTCTTGATGGGCAGGCCAGGGACTTGTTCGAGCTGGTTGGCGTGGGCGATCGCCGTATCCCAGTCATTCAGGCAGACCGCTAGCTGGAGTGAGTTTTGCAGCGTCGCCGTAGACTGAGCGCGCACCGGGGCGGCAGCAGCAAGGGCAGCCACTAGAGCAATGCCTAAGGAAAGCCCTCCCCAAATCGCCGACAGGCGTAACCATGACCTAACGTGCATCGCCCCTTCCATCGTCTCTGGCTCCTGTAAGTACTGCCGAATCCGCTGGCCTCACTGTACCCACAAGTCTACCGAGGCTCGCCCATAGTGGGCCAAAAACTTGTCGCTGCCGGTTTCTTGCCGCCGCAGCCAGGCCCAAAGCTGATCGCCTAGCGAAAAGTGCCACCACTCGTTGGGATGGCGACGAAACCCCGCCGACTCCATTACCTGGTTAAGCAGGGTGCGGTGGGCATGGAAGGTTTGCTCAGCAGGGATTGTGCGGTTGGCAAAATGGTTGGGGTGCGATCGCAGCGACACCTCGTCAATGGGTGACCCCATATCAACCACGATCCCGGCAGCATCGATCAGCGTCACATCCAGCGCGGCACCCGTGCTATGGGGCGGCGGCGTTGCCGGGTCATCGCTGGGCATGGCCCAAAACTGGGCCACCTCCGCCATTACCTCACTGCGCTGGGCAGGGGTTAGCGCCTCGCTCACCCATCCCCGAGCCTGCGCCTGTTCTGCAAACGTGTGCTCCACCATAAATTGCTGCACCGCCAGTGGGCGAAAGGCGTCAAAAATTTGAATGCGCCAGCCGCGATGCTGCTGCTGAAGGCAACCCTGAGCTTGGATCAGAGCGGTAAGCACGCCTGCTCTGAGGGAATAGGGCGACTGGTCGCCGTAGGGTGCTCCTAGCACCTGATACGGATGGGGCTGCACCACCGCAAAGCGATCGCGAGGAATAGACACCAGCGGCTCGCCGCGATCGCAGATGGGAATCGCCTGGTAGGGTTTCATAACACTTTTCCCCAGCTTGAAGAATTCGTAAATAGTTAGCCTAATTCCATCATTGGGCCACTGGCCAACCCCAAAAGCATCGATAGTCAGAAGGCAGCAGGCCACCGTGGTGGTTACTAGTATTGATTGTGCTCTGGCAGTCCTTCGAATGAACATTGGCACAATCTTGTCCCTAACTGGACGGTTAGGCAGCCTCATTTTAGGCGTAGGGGTTTGGGGGTGGTGGCTAGCCGCCCTTGCTGCCCCAAAATCCGTCGTTCTCATGACCGGACTGCTGCTGGCCTATGGGCTGGGGGTGGGATGGGGCAGCGTAGTGCCAGCCAGTGCGGCGGTTTCTATGGCGATCGCCCTAGTGGTCACCTTTGACATCTTTCCGCCCTTTTGGCCCGACAACAGCCACTACAAATATTGGGCTTACACCGTACTGCTGCTGTGGACGGCCAGTGTGGCCTTGGTGTGTCTGCTGGCCGCCATCGGTCAGCGCCTGCGCCACACAAAATCTGCCCATCGCTGGGGCGGGCGGTTGACCCTATTGGCTAGTTTGCTGGGCATGCTGTGGGTCGGAGCCAGGCTCTACCAAGCCCAGTGGCCGGAGTGGATACCCTGGTCTTAGCGAGCTTCATCTACCCATAGATCGGGCTTTAGGGAAACTGTAGCAACGGGTTCTAACCATTCCATGAAAGCCTACTTCCAACATCTGCGCCGGCTGAACATCTCTGGCAACACTGCCGTCAGACGGCCTTTACCCACCCCCGCCACCTACTTAACCCAGATTGATCCCAACGTGCAGGCCAGCCTGAACTCCCAGCAGTGGGCAGAACTTGAACGGGTGATTGACCTAGCGATTCCTAAACCAGCCCCTAAATTGGTGGATCTCAGGTTTGAGGTTGACCTGCTGATCAGCCGCTACTTTATTGTGCTGATGGTCGGCAAAGACCGCCGCCGCACCCCCCGCAGTGTGCCAGTCTCACGGTTCACTCAGCTTGGCAACTGGATGGCGGCAGTCATACTGCTGTTGGGGTTTAATCTGGCCATCAGCACTAGCGTGTTGATGGCAGCCTACCTGATTAAGTCGGCCCTTGGCATCGACCTGCTGCCCGGCCACTTTCGAGGCATTGGTAACTAACGTTTTAACGTTCACTGGGGTTTCTGGATGTCTTGAGCAACGTGACTATGGCTATAGTGAGGGCTAGAAACCAGGCTTCTAAAACAGCCTAAGTTTTGGTCAATTCCCTAGAAAAACCCGGTTTCTGGGGGCAATAACGCCTTCGCCAATGGCCCTGCCTACCTGCTATGGATGGACGCGAATTTTACTCCAGCCTGATTCGCCTACACATTCTTCACCACGCGGCCCAAGAGCCGATTTTTGGCCTCGGCATTATTGAAGAGCTAGGTCGCCACGGCTACAAACTCAGCGCTGGCACCCTCTACCCCATGCTCCACGATATGGAGCGCAAGGGGTATCTGGTCTCCGTAGAAGAGAAAGACGGACGCCAGAGTCGGCGATTTTACTCTGCCACCGCGCTGGGCAAGCTGCGGTTAGAAGACGCCAAACAAAAGGTTCAAGAGCTATTTGGCGAACTGTTTGAAGATGCAGACTCGTAGAATGTAGCGCCCGATATAGGGCTTCGTTATCGAATTCCGATACAGTGGCTTCAGCTTTATCCATTTGCCCCATGAGCCAGCCACCAAAGTTAGATTCCACAACCGCAGAATTGCCCCAAGAACGTCTATCCACTCGGCTAAGCGAGCTAGCCCGACTCTTTCTAAGGCTAGGGGCGATCGGCTTCGGCGGGCCCCAGGCCCACATCGCCATGATTCACGATGAGGCGGTGGTGCAACGCGGCTGGCTCAGCGAAGAGCAGTTTCTCGAAGGGGTAGCGATCTGCGAAATGCTGCCCGGCCCCGCTTCGACCCAAACCGGCATTTACACTGGCTACCTGCGGGCGGGGCAATTGGGGGCTCTGGTGGCGGGCCTGTGCTTTATTACCCCAGCATTTTTGATTGTGCTGGCGCTGTCGTGGGCCTATTTCAAATTCCAGGGCGTACCCCAAATCGAGGATTTATTTTTGGGGATTTCGCCCGTGGTGATCGCCATTGTTTTTGGCTTCTGCTGGAAGCTGGGCAAAAAGGCGATTAAGGATTGGCAGGGAATAGCGATCGCCCTCACCGTCCTCATCCTCTCCCTCACCTTCCGTACCAACATTCTGCTGCTCTTCCTGCTGGCAGGTCTGGCCGGACTCGTCATCTATCGGCCTACGACCCAACCCCCCGCCGGGCCATCTTCCCACACCAGCGCCTCGCTCGCCCCGCTGCTGCCTATCACCCAGGGCATCCCTAACCTGCTGGCAAATCTCCCCACTGAACCCTTGGCCGTCACGAGCTTTTGGGGGCTCGATCGCATCCAAGACTACTTCCTGCCCCTCGCCACCTTTTTCCTCAAGACCGGAGCCTTTATATTCGGAGGCGGCCTGGTGATCATCCCCCTCCTCGAAACCGCCGTGGTGGATGACTTTGGCTGGATGACCCGCAACGAGTTTATCGACGGTGTTGCCCTGGGCGAACTCACCCCCGGCCCGGTGGTGATTACGGCGGCCTTTGTGGGCTACAAGGTGGCGGGGGCGCTGGGGGCGCTGGTCGCCACCGTAGCGATTTTTACCCCGTCGTTTCTCTTCATCATGTTTGCCTCGCCGTTTTTGGTGCGGCTGCGGCAAAACCCCTGGGTCAAGAGCTTTCTCAAAGGGGTGATGCCGGGGGTGTTGGGGGCAATCGCCGCCGCCGCCATCCCCCTCGCCGCCGCTGCGCTGCTGCAAGACACTGTGCCCCGCACAGTTGTTGCGATTGTCGTGGGTCTTGCTGCCCTGATCGCCCTGGTGCAATTTCGCCGCCCCACCTGGCAACTGGTGCCCGCTGGGGCGATCGTGGGACTGATTGCAGGAGCAGTGGTTTGATTTTGGAGTTTAATTTTGGAGGGGTTGACCGTTTTGTCGTCCAGAATCGGGCCAGTACCAATCCAAAATCCCCGGCACATTCCACTCGTTCTACAAACTTTATCTATCGCAATTTTATCGACCAGCTTTTAGGATTTGGTCAGCCGTCAGCTTCAGATCTGGAAACGTGAGCGAAGCAACTGTTTGATCGCCTCGAAGCTGCTGGATTTCGTAATCTCCATTCACTAACGTGCAAATAGAGAAAGTTGGTTGTTTGGGCTTGCCAATGTGTCGAGTGCCCCCCAACCCTGCATAGTCTGCAATCCAATACTCTGAAATGCCTAAAACAGCGTAGTCTTCAACCTTGCGGGCATAGTCATTTTGCCAGTTGCCGCTCACCACCTCTGCCATAAACTTAATTGAGCTACCCAAGGTCAAAATTGACTGCTCAGCCCAAAGCGGCTCTTGAGAAAGCTCATTGCGATCGACGATCGCAACATCTAGTCGAAAGGCCGTCATGCCGCTGTTAGAAGGGCGCAATAGCCCTCGCTGAAGCACAAACCAAGGTAGGTCTAATCTATCAATCTGCACGCAGAGCTTCGCGGTGATAAAAGCCGCAACTTCCTCATGGGGGCCGGTAGGTTCCAAATCGAAAACCTCGCCATCGATCAATTCGTAGCGATTATCGCCGCCATACCGGGCCAGAAATTCGTCAAAGCTAACGGGCTTCTGGTGGATGGGTTAAGCGATCGCAACAGCCACAATTTACCTCGGTGCCATCAGTATCTTCAGCCTATCAAGTTGTCACCATGCCGTGTTCTAGTGCGAAGCGCACCAGCTCTGTGCGGCTGTTGGTGCCGGTTTTGCTGAACAGACGGCTGACGTACTTTTCCACATTGCGCACGCTGGTCTCTAATCGGCTAGCGATTTCTTTGTTCATCAACCCTTCGGCCACCAGATCGAGCACGCTCTGTTCGCGGGGGGTGAGGTCGATGCGAATGTCTGAGGCCACCTTGGCGATGCCGCCCTTTTGGGTCAGCATGGCCTTAATTTCTTCGATCTGGCGGGCCATGACGGCGATGTCGGGCACGTCACCCGCGTCGATGGTTTGGGCGGCGCGGCGACCGATGAGATTGGTGACCACCGCCACCAGTTCTTCGGGGTCAAAGGGTTTCGAGAGATAGGCATCGCAGCCCGCGTTGTAGCCGTGGATGCGATCGGTGGTCATGCCCCGCGCCGTCAAAAACAGCACCGGCAGCCCCTTAAAGCGAATGTCGTCGCGCACCTGGGCCAAAAAGGCATAGCCATCGACTTGGGGCATCATAATGTCGGAAATCAGCACGTCGGGGGTCTCCTGTTGCAGCAGATCCCAGCCTTCTTTAGCGTTGCTGGCGGCCCGCACCGTAAAACCGCTGTCTTCTAGGTAGGCTTGTACCGCCTCGCGCAGACCTGGCTCATCGTCTACCAGTAAGATATTCCCGGTTTGCTCAGACATAACATCGCCCCAGATGACCTATTCATGCCCACTTTAACGCGGAATTGTCAGGGCGGAATCAGTTCCCACCCCTGAAGCTAACGAGACGCTAACCCAACGGTGCCGCAAAATGGAAAACCCGCTGTTTTACCTGGGCTTTGCCACCCTCATGACCCATGAGCTCGACGCCATGACCCAAGGAGTTTTCAAGCGCCAATTTTGATCGACTACCATTAGTTACAGACCCCTTCCAGGCCAAAAACGCGTTTGGGCTTGGGCTAGCGATCGTAGGAGTGCTAATTTATGGACGGGTCATTTCCCCAGGGCCTGCTGAAGAGCGAGTTGCTCCACCGCCTGGCCATCAACCTTGACACTGCTGAAGAGTTTGGCCCCATTGCCGAAATCTGGGTCAACGGGCGCACCCACCAGGTGCAGGGCGTGGGCTGTAGTGCTGGCGGGCTATTGAACCGCCAAAGTCGGCGGTTTCTGTGGCCTCAGATTGGCTCGATCGGGCGCGATGGTGTGGTCGTCAAGGCGGGGGCCGGGGTCGAGGCCATTGATGAGCATTTGCAGGACTGCCTGCCCCTGGGGGAAGTGGAGCTGTGGTCAGACCACGGCGATCGCATGGGCCAGCTCACCGACTACCGCTTTGACCCCACTAGCGGCAATATTCTGGAATATCTGTTTATCCCCGAAGTCACCAGTGCCCTACCCCCCGGCGTCTACGCCCTCGACCCGATCGCAGTAATCAGTACCGGTCGCCGCCGCATGATGGCCGAAGATGCCGCCCTGCGGACTGCGTCCCTAGTCCGCGAGGGGCTACCCCAGCCCCCAGAGCCAGCGGCGACCAGGTCGCCCTTCGCCCACATCCCCCTAGATCGCATTCCCCTAGATAAAATGCCCGACCCTCGCCGGGGGTGGGATGCCGCCGTCAAGGGCACCCAAACCATGCGCGATCAGGTGAATGAGCAGTTTCAGGAAGGTCGCCACAAGCTGGGGGCCGAAGCCCAAGATCGCCGCCAAAAACTCCAGGCCGAAGCCCAAGACAAGCTGGGTGGCCTGCTGGGCAGCGTCAAAAAACGCACGCGGGGCCTGCGCAATCAGCTACGGGAGGCGGTTGGCGATGTCACCGCCGGGCTGCCCCAAGGACCAAACCTGCGCGACGACAAAATGCCCACCATCGATGTGGATGCTATGGAGCTGTGGCCTGAGGATGACTTACCCCCAGAGCACCCAATTCGTCGGCCCGAGCGGCGTTAGCTACAGGTCGCGCTGGTAGTCGGCGATCGCCTCCAGCAGATCGGCCTTACCCGCAGGCGGGATTAAATCGGCCAGGGTGACGGTTTTTTGTCCGCCGCCAATGGCCACCGACGTGCTGGTCAAAATATCCGCTACGGCAGATTCGGTCACCTTATCGCCCGCCACTAGGGGATATAGCTTTTCGGCCAGGGGCTGGTGCAGTTTGGCATCGCCCAGATACAGGTGCCACTTGGCTACATCGAGATACACCTTATCGCCAATGGTGGCGGCTAGGGACTCTATGGCGCGGGCAGTAGAGGCATCAGACATGGCTTGGGGTCTCCATCTAGGGCTCTGCGGTGGGGTCGGGGTCAGCCGTGGGTGACAGGGGCGCAGGGGAGTAGTCTGCGATCGCAAAAATATACACAGCGTTGGCCAATAAAACAGGCAGCCAGGTCAGCGTGACCTTACTTACCCAGGGCACCCAATCAGGGTCTAGGGTATGAAAAAACCAAAGCCCAGAGTTAACGGCGGTGAACGCTGCCACATGCACCGCAAAATTGATGCGGTCTTCTAACTTGCGGTAGGCGGGGTCTTCTCGGGTGGGTTTACGGGGCCAACGGGGCGGCATAGGCCAAATATCACAATTACGCTACACCCTTCATTCTAAAGGCGCAGGGGGCGAACGGCGCAGGGCCATTCCCCACTGCCCCAGGTAGGCGTAGATCGCCAAAGCCGCCGCCGTCTGCACATTGAGCGACTGCACCACGCCATACTGAGGAATCACCACCGCTTGGTCGCAGGCTGCCACCACCTCAGGGGGAATGCCCGTCAGCTCTCGCCCCAACACCAGCACCATACGCTCAGGAAAGCGCATCTCAGGCAAGGGAATAGCCTGGGGCCGAAGATCCAGCGCAATCGGGGTGTAGCCCTGCCGCCGCCGCTCAGCCAACCACTGGGGTAGCTGATCCACAGCGCAGGCCTCCATAGGCTGCCACCGGTAGGTCGCCACCGCTCCTGGGCGAAACTTGCGGTTTTGGGTCAGCGCTAAATCGCTTAACACCAAGGCCTCTACCCGAAAGGCCTCGGCAGTACGGCACAGCGTGCCTAGGTTGATCGGGTTTTCAACCAAAGAGGCACACACCACCAGAGGGTGGCGGGGCAAATCTGGATATTGGGTATGCAATAGCGCCATGGTTCATCCCGATGCGCGAAAACCTGAGATTAACAAAAACCCGTACTGCCTGGGCAGCACGGGTGAGAGGCCATCATCTAAGGGGATGGAGGCTAGTTCTACGCTTCGATCAGAGCGATGTTAGAAAACACAAATTCCTGCTTATCGGTGTCGTCGTCAACACCGGTTTCGATGGTGCGGCGAGAGAGAATGTAGTAGCCACCGACCTCAGTATATTCGTCTTCAAAATCGCTGAGACCACCCTTTTGTTCGCCGGTTTTGGGGTCGTGGTAGACCGAGTCGTAGCGGTGCGACAGGTAGCCCGACCCAGTGTCGTGGCTGCTGTAGGTGTGAATGGTCACCACCACGCCGTGGATGTGGCGGTGCACCATCGACACCTCGTTATCTTTGAGCTGGTAGCGATCGCCCTCGGCCTTACCGCCCATCAAAATTTCCACCGACCCATCGGCCAGGGTCTCGCCATAGCGAAAGGTGTTGTTGCCGTGGCTATCTTCAAACTCGCGCCGCACCCGGTGAATGGAGACTTCAAAGAGCTGGCCGTGCACCATTTTTTGCGCCGCCTCATCGGCAATGCCGCTCACTTCAAGTTTGAGGTCAGCGCCGATCTTGGCCTGGCCAGTGTAGGTCTGGCCGTTGTGGGTAAAGGTAACATCGGCGGTGTAACCGGGGAAAGCTGCATCCCAGGTGTAGCGGTTTTCGTAGGCAGCGCGAAAGTAGTCCCGTGCCGCAAGTTGAGTTCCAACCATTAAAAAATTCTCCCGGTTCAGGTTTGGTGCACAAACAGCGCCCTGCTGCTGTGCTAGAGCTTCTCTAGCATAGCGATTCTAGCCTCCCCTGGTCTTGGCCTAGAGGTAAGTGATGGGCCAGGGCAGCCGTGAATTGCGAAGAAATGTATTGTGGTTTACAGTGCTATCTGGGGTCGCTTCCTTACTATGAAAGACCCAGAGTCTGACTCGGGCCTGTGCTGCTTCAGTTTTGGTGGTCAGCCCGGCTGGCAGAAGCTTAATTTAGCTCCAGTTTTCCACAGGCTGATTTTGAGCCTCAGTTTTAATTGATACGTCAAAAAGCCTGCACAGTATGGGCTTTTAAGGCTACTTATTTTCTTAAATTCCGAAAATAACGGGTTATCCACAGTTTTTTGGCAGTCTGTGGATAACTTAATTTGGGGTGAATCAGCGGGCGATCGCGCTCCTTTAGCCAACCGCCCTAGCGGCATACTGGTCCACAGCGGCAAATAGCTGATTGACCTGGGCTGCCGTAGTAAACGGGTTGAGCAGCACCGCCTTTAGCCACCGCTGTCCCCGAAAGCCAGGCACCGACAAAAAGGTTTGGTGCTGGCTCAACAAATAGGCCTGCAAATCGATATTCCAGGCATCCCACTGGTCAGACGGCAGCTCTGCCGGACAGCCCCGAAAGCAGATCAGGTTCATCTCGGGCTCGCTGGCCAGTTCTAGGTAGGGCCGCTCGCGCACCTGGGTGACAAAGTGGTCGGTCAGCGCGTAGCTGGCCTCAATCAGTTCGGCACAGCCCGCCTTGCCCAAATGCTGGAGGGTGAGCCACAGCTTGAGCACATCAGCATGGCGGGTTCCCTGCACCGACAGTTCCCCCAGGTTGACCCAGTCAGCTTCGCTGTTCATGTAGGGGGCCGACACCCGAAAGTAGCTTTGCAGCAAATCCAGATCGCGAAACAGCACCGAGGCACAGGTTTTAGTGACGTACAGCCACTTTTGGGGGTTGAAGGTGACCGAATCAGCCTGCTCAATCCCCGCCAGCCGGTGGCGGTGCTCGGGTGAAAAGGCGATCGCCCCCCCGTAGGCCGCATCCACATGGAACCACAGCCCATAGTTCTGGGCAATGCGGGCGATCGCAGACAGCGGGTCAATGTTGCCGGTGACGGTGGTACCCGCCGTGGCCACCACCGCAAAGGGCCGCTGACCTCGGGCGATCGCCCCCTGAATTTTCTCTTCCAGGGCCGCCCCATCCATCTGAGCGTTCGCGTTCGTGGGCACCAGCACCACCCCCTCTAATCCCAGCCCCAGAACCATGGCCGCCTTTTGAATGGAGGTGTGGGCCATCTCCGAGGCCAAGATCACTGGCGGTGGCCCCCCAGCCAGCCCTTTTTTTAAGCAGTCCAGCTTTACATTTCGGGCCACGGTAAGCGCCTGCAAGTTGGCCAGGCTACCGCCGCTGGTCAGCAGGCCTCCGGATTTCTCCCCTAGGCCAAACATCTGGGCCAGTTCCGCCAGCAGCAGCGGCTCTAGCCGCGACAGAGCGGGCGACATTTCCACGCTGAGCATGTTGTTGTTGAGAGTCGCCGCCACCCAGTCGCCCACAATCGATGCCGTGCTAGGCAAAGGATCCATATGGCCCATATAGCCAGGATGGGCCGGGTTCATCGACTGGGCCATCAGGTCGCCCAAGGCGTCCAGCAGAGGGGCGATCGCCGTCGGCTGAGCCGGAATACCGCCAAAATCAAAGTCTTTTACCGCAGGCAGCGGGACGTGGCTACTCGCCCCAGCGGAATAGTCAAGAATTTGCTCGACTACCGTCTGCAATATCGCTGCAATCGCCGCTCGGTTGTGGCCTTGGGGGTCAATAAACGCAGTAGCAGGCAAAACCGATGGAGCCAACGTACACCTCGCGCGTGAACTATGGCTTTAATTATCTCGCCAATGCTCTCGCCATTGCCAAAGGAACCTGGGTTTCTACAGGGGTTGGATCAGCAAAGGAGTGGACAGGTGTTCTTGGGGGGCAGCGGCGCTTTCTTTAGTAATGGCTACGGCCCGCACTAGGTTGCGATCGCGACGGTACACTGGCGGCAGATCAATGGGCTGCGACACCCGACCCTGCTCATCTACTGTGAATACGGTGGTCAAAATGGCGTTTTTTTGATCTACCGTTGCGGTGGCATTGGGGTCTACCACCGTCCAGAGCACGTAGACGCTGCCTGGCTCTAGGGGCGGCAAGTTCTCTACGGTGAGCGAGCCTGCTAAGGTGTCGGGGTTGATCACGACCTGAGCCTGTCCCGGCCCATCATTCTCCGGGGGACCCAGCGCAATAGTTAAAGTTTCAGTCTCGGGCTGGCTGGCGCGCTCAAGCTGTAGCGTGCGCCAGAGCAGCAGATTGCTCAAACTGAGGCCTGCAATCAAGGCCGCTGCCGCTGCACCCCAAAGACCTCCCCAGCGGCGAGGCCGCAGCATCGGAGTAGTGCCAACCGAGCCAGCCTCAGACTTGGCCGATGCTGAAGCGGATTGCAGCAAAGCCGCTCTCAGATTGGCGGGTGGGCTAACTGGTTCGCCGTCATAGACCATTTCCAACGCCTGCTGAAGCTGGTCAATATCGTGCTGTAGAGCAGGATTTGTCGCCAGTAGTTCCGCCAGGGTAGCCGACTCTTCGGCGCTGAGGTCGTAGAGGACGTAGCCCGCCAGCAAATGCTGCAATTGTTCTGGTGAAATCGACCCGGTCATAAGGCTATTGACCCCAATGCTCTTGGAGAAGTTGCCGGAGCTTAAGCAAGCCTCGGCGAGAGTGAGTTTTAACCGTGCCTAGGGGGGTGTCAAGCTGTTCGGCAATGGTGGACTGAGACAGCCCTTCGTAGTAAGCGAGGCGCAAAATAGTCTGCTGGCTTTCAGATAGCTGGGCCAGCGCAGCCTGCACCTCTTGGGTACGCTCGGTCTGGGCTATGGCCTCGGCGGGGGTATGGGCTGGGGAAGTCACCTGGGTAGACTTCAGACGCTCTACCGAGGCCCGAGCCACCTGATGCGATCGCAGGCGGTCAATGGCGCGCGATCGCGTCAGGATGGCTAAAAATGTGCGAAACGAGCCCCGCTGGGGGTCGTAGGCGGTGGAATGGGTCAGCTTGACAAAAATATCCTGGGTCAGGTCTTCGGCTTCCTGGGCATGGCCCAGGACTTTGAGAGCAATGCCGTAGACCAATCCGCCGTGGCGATCGTACAGAGTGCCTAGGGCGTTGGTTTGCCCCGCCTTGAGGGCCAACCAAAGACTCGCATCTGAGGGAGCCCCAGCGCCAGCCGAGGTCAGTTGCTCAAAATCCATATTGCCGGATGCTTAGACACTAGACCTGCCTCTGCCACTGAGAAAAGCGCAATTTTGCCACTGCCACTTTCTATACAATGCCATGGTTTGTGTCTATTGCCACCCCGGCGGGCAGTCACCGATCCCAGCGACTGCCCGACCAAGATAGAGAGCATCGCCTTAGCCTAGGCCGGCATCAAAATGCCGCGCAGCTCACCAGCCCGATAGCGCGTGGTGTGGAAGTCGATGTACAGCATGCCGTTTTGCAGCGCCTGCAGCTGCTCAGGCGTGAGTGTATAGTCGCCCATAGCGCTGCCGCCGCGTCCGTTGGCATTCAGGGTGACATCCAGCGCGTACTGGAACGGCCCATTTTCGCTGGGGCTGCCCCGATGGACGTGAAACGCCGAAGTAATATTGGGGTTGGGCGGATCGAGCGGATCAGTCGCGTAGTCGCGCGGGGCACTGGTCAGCTCGCGAAAGCTGCCGCGTACCACCAGGCGATTGCCCGACAGAGCTGCCCCAACAACGCCCCGAGAATCGGTCATGACCGCTTTGGGCACAATATTTTGGCCGCTGAGCATGGCGATATAGGTCACGATGGGTTCATTCAACCCTTGGGCCAGCAGGGGAGCCGTTGCCGCCGCCAGGTTAGCATCAATCTGTTCCCCTAGGGCAAAGGTGTCACTGGAGGCAGCAGACCAGGAAGCGGCTGAAACAGCGGCGGGAGCCTGAGCCATCACCCGCCCCATGATAGGGGAGTACAGCACGGTTACAAACAGACAGGTAGCGAGGGCAATTAAGCTATTGCGCAGATTCTTTCGTTCTCTAAACATGATGCTTGCTTTCATCCAACAAACGGCTAGAAGTTTCCTGATGGAAGACTCATACCCAGTACGCAGCACCCTACCAATTGGATGCAAGCAGGCAGGCAGGATTAGCAAGTCTAATAATGTCTGCCCGCTGCTCACAGTCGTTAAGTCGATCGCCCAGATACCCTTCAAAACGCTATACGTGTGAAGTACCCCTTTACCCCTAAGCCAGCTATCACTGATGGAATTCACCTGCCAGCCCTTTACTGTCCATAAGCGTGTTCCCCTCACCATCAGTCGCGGCACCACGGCTAAATCGACCAATCTTTGGCTGCGGCTCAGGGCCGAGGGCCTAGAGGGCTGGGGCGAAGCCGCGCCTTTTTCCATCGGCACCCACCGACAAACCCTGACCATGCTCACGGCAGACATCGCTCTGGTGCAGAGCAGTCTAGAGTCTTACCATCCCTTCGATCGCCAGGCGATAGAGTCCGCGATCGCTCCCCTATCGCTCCACTCCGCCACCCGCGCCGCACTGGATGTCGCCCTGTGGGACTGGTGCGGCAAAGCCATCGGGCAGCCGATCTGGCGATTGCTGGGTCTAGATCTAAGCCGCATTCAGCCCACCTCCGTCACCGTCGGGATTTCATCCCCCGAGTCCGCCCAGCAGCGATCGCAGGATTGGCTACAGCAAACTTCCGCCCGCGCCCTTAAAGTGAAACTCGGTAGTCCCCAAGGTATCGAAGCCGATCAAGCCATGTTTCAGGCCTTGTATGACCATGTCCCCACAACCGTCAGCCTCAGCGTCGATGCCAACGGCGGTTGGAGCTTAGAGGACGCCAAACGCATGGCGGATTGGCTGGGCGATCGCCGCGTCACCCACCTGGAGCAGCCCCTACCTGTTAGCCAGGATGCCGATCTGGCTAAGCTCAAACGGGATTCGCCGCTGCCAATTTTTGTCGATGAGAGCTGCTTCAACAGTGCCGATATTCCTCGCCTAGCGGATTTAGTTGATGGCATTAACATTAAGCTGATGAAAGCCGGGGGCCTGACCGAGGCGCTGAGGATGATCCACACCGCGCGGGCCTGTAGCCTTCAGGTGATGTTTGGCTGCTATTCCGACAGCAGCCTAGCGAATGGAGCCATGATCCAGCTCTCTCCCCTAGCCGACTACCTCGACCTCGACAGCCACCTCAATCTACGTGACGACCCCTTCGGCGGTCTTACCCTGTCTGACGGACGCCTCCTCCCCTCTGCCCACCCAGGACTTGGACTTAGCTATGTACCTCAAGCCCGATAGCCGCATTGCCCTGCTCATGCACGAGGGCACCCAGAGCACCATGGGTAAAACGGGCCTGGCCCTGCTGCGCTTTAGCCAATCGCCGATTGTGGCCGTAATAGATTACCAGGCGGCGGGGCGATCGCCCCATACCCTCACCGGCATCGACAAACCTATCCCCGTTGTCGGATCGCTCACCGAGGCGCTGACCTACACCCCCGACGTGCTGGCGATCGGCATCGCCCCCTCTGGCGGAAAACTGCCCGATGCCTGGTTTCAAGAAATTGAGCAGGCGGTCAAGGCTGGGCTAAGTATTGTCAACGGCCTCCATACCCCAATGGCTAACCACCCAGCGCTTCAACCTTGGGTGAAAGACCACCAATGGATTTGGGACGTACGCCAAGAACCAGAGGGTCTGACGGTAGGGTCGGGTCAGGCCAGCCAGCTGGACTGTAAGCGCATTTTGACCGTGGGTACCGATATGTCGGTGGGTAAAATGTCCGCCACCCTAGAGCTACACCGCGCCTGTCTTCAACGGGGGCTACGCTCTAAGGTAATTGCCACCGGACAAACCAATCTCATGCTGGGAGATGACGGCGTCGCCCTTGATGCCGTACGGGTCGATTACGCCTCAGGAGCCGTGGAACAGCAGGTAATGCGTTATGGCTCCGATTACGACTTCATTTTTGTGGAAGGCCAGGGATCGTTGCTCAATCCAGCTTCAACGGCTACCCTGCCCTTGCTGCGAGGTACCCAGCCCACCCATCTGGTGTTAGTGCATCGAGCTGGACAAACCCATATCCAAAACTTTCCCGCCGTTAAAATCCCCGACCTGCCCAGCGTGGTCGCGCTGTACGAACAGGTAGCAACAGCGGCAGGGGCATTTTATCCGGCTAAAGTGGTAGCGATCGCTCTCAACACCGGCCATTTGACCGCAGAAGCTGCCGAGGCCGCCATTCAGTCAACCGAAGCTCAAACAAAGCTTCCCTGCGCAGACATCTTCCGCACAGGGGCCGACAAGCTATTGGCACCAATCCTAGTCTGACCGACTACTTTTTGCGAAGACGATAGGTAATACGCCCCTTAGTGAGGTCGTAGGGGGTAAGCTCTACCTTGACGCGATCGCCCGGCAAAATCTTGATATAGTTACGACGAATCTTCCCAGAAATGTGGGCCAGCACATTAAATCCATTATCCAAATCGACCCGAAACATCGCGTTCGGTAACGACTCAGTAATGGTGCCCTCCATTTCAATTAGGTCTTGCTTAGACAAGCTGAACTCTCCCTCAGTACACAATCAACAGGCTGAACTCTAGCATAACCCTAGTAACTACTCCATCACTAGGCGCTTTAGATCAGCATAAACTACATCCATAGTCTGATTCCCATCCACCGACACCAGCTGCTGGCGGCTGCGATAAAAGTCGATTAGCGGTTCAGTCTGCTGACGATACACCTCAAGCCGATTGAGAATCACCGACTCTTCATCATCGTCGCGGCCCCGCTGGAGAAGACGGGCGACAATTACATCGTCCTCAACATCTAGATTGACCACAAAGTCAACGGGTTGCTCAATCTGCTCCAGCAGCTTCTGTAAAAACTCAGCCTGGGCCACATTGCGAGGAAAACCATCTAGCAGCCAGCCTTTCTGGGTATCCTCCTGGCCAAGGCGCTCCTGAATCAAATCTAAAATCAAATCGTCGGGTACGAGTTCCCCAGCGCTCATGTACTGGTCTGCTTTCTGCCCCAGCTCACTCCCAGCCGCCACCGCCGATCGCAGAATATCTCCGGTAGAAATATGCGGCACCTCGCAGTCCTTAGCCAGTAGCAAAGCCTGAGTACCCTTGCCCGCCCCCGGTGGGCCCAGAAAAATAAGTCGAGTCACTACTGCTTCACCATCCCTTCGTAGCGTTGGGAGATTACATAGGTCTGAATTTGCTTAGCAGTGTCAATCGCAACGCCCACCAAAATCAGCAAAGAAGTAGCTCCAAAGCCTCGAAAAGTCTGCACCCGAGTCAAACTCTCTACAGCACTGGGGACGACAGCCACCATACCCAAAAAGATAGCGCCCAAAAAAGTCAAGCGATTCAGAATACGACTGATGTACTCAGTAGTCGCTTTACCGGGGCGAATACCAGGGATGCTAGCCCCCATCTTCTTCAGATTTCGCGATACATCGTCAGGGTTCATCACCAAAGACGAATAGAAATAGCTAAAGAAGAGAATGAGAACTAAGTACAGCGAAACGTAGAACAGAGACGTTGGATTCAGATAGTTGTTGACAAACTGACTGAACCCAGGATTCGTGATGTACTGCGTCAGCGAAATCGGCAGAACTAGCACCGCAGAGGCAAAAATGATTGGCATCACTCCGCCCTGGTTAAGCCGCAGAGGCAAGTAGTTGCTCTGCTCCAGGTATAGCTTTCGACCCACCTGGCGACGAGCAGAAATAATCGGAATGCGGCGAGTCCCTTCCTGAACAAAAACAATCCCCACAATCATTGCCAGGAAGGCCAGCATCAGAATGATGATGCCGCCGACTAGGCCGCGATCGCCGCTCTGGGCCAGCTCAATAGTTTGTCCCAAAGAACGCGGGAGGGTAGACACAATGTTCAGGAAAATAAGCAGGGAAGCCCCGTTGCCAATACCCCGCTCCGTAATCAGCTCGCCCACCCACATCACAAACATGGAGCCCGCCGTCAGGGCAATCACGGTCTGGGCAACAAAGGCAGGGCCAGGAACTTGGGCAAACTGATACAGCAAGAAGGACGACAGCAAAGTACTTTGCAAAATCGCCCATCCCAAAGCTACGTAACGAGTAATCTGGGAGATCTTACGCCGTCCCGCTTCTCCTTCATTCTTTTGCAGATCTTCTAGCTGGGGCAGAGCCGCCGTCAGCAGCTGCATAATAATCGAAGCGTTGATAAAGGGTAAAATCCCTAGGGCAAAGATACCGAGGGCAGATAAACCACCCCCCACAAAAATATCTAAGAACCCTACAAAGCCAGCTAAACTACCCGATTGAATAGACGCAGCAAACGCCTGGCGATCAATGCCCGGTACCGGAATAAAAATCCCTAGCCTAACTAAAACCAATAGCCCCAGGGTAACTAGCAAACGGCTACGCAGACCAGCGGCCTGAGCCATCTGCATAAATGTTTCCTGGGCACTTGGATTTTTACCCCGACTTACAACCATGCAACAGTACCTCAGCCCTACGTTTAGCAATATATTGACGGCAGCGGGCAACTATAGGGTCTATAGTTGCGATCCCCAGCTTTAGTTTAAGGGATGAGCGAGTCATCTCGCTATGCAGTGACTTCCCAGGTGCCGCCAGCCTGTTCAATCTTCTCCTTAGCCGATTGGGTAAACGCCGCCGCTTTAACATTCAAAGCCACAGCGATGTCACCATGACCTAGTACTTTCAGGGGACCATCATTGGTCGTCAATATGCCTGCTTCCAACAGCGACTCAAGCGAAACCTCAGTCCCTGCGGCCAGATCAGACAGTCCTTTAACATTGATAATGGTGTACTCTTTCTGATTGACCAGAGGAAAGTGCTTAAGCTTAGGAATGCGGCGGTAGAGGGGCATTTGGCCACCCTCAAAGCCGGGTCGAGTACCGCTACCCGATCGCGACTTTTGCCCTCGCATACCGAAGCCACAGCTCGCGCCCTGGCCAGCAGAAATACCGCGACCGACGCGGCGACGGCGGCGCTTAGAGCCGACTTGTGGTTGTGCGTCGTTGATTCTCATAGCTGAGGAAAATTAAAAACAGCGATACCGAAAGGAATTAAACGTACAGACTCTCGACCGGAATATCCCGCTCTTCAGCTACGTCAGCGAAGGTGCGCAGGGAAGCTAGAGCATCGGCGGCAGCTCGAGCGTTATTGAGGGGGTTGTTAGAGCCTAGCTGCTTAGCTAGAACATTCCGTACGCCAGCCAGTTCGAGCACCGTACGCACGGCACCACCGGCAATCACCCCAGTACCCGGTGCCGCAGGGCGCATAAACACCTTAGCACCGCCGCCAATCCCATTGGAGGGGTGGGGAATGGAATAGGAACGGGTGAGAGGCACATCTACCAGATGCTTTTTGCCATCGGCCACGCCTTTTTTCACAGCGCCAATGACATCGCCTGCCTTACCAACGCCAACACCGACTTGGCCTTTCTCGTTGCCAACAACCACAATGGCGCGGAAGCTAAGTTTTTTACCTCCCTTCACCACCTTGGTCACACGGCGAATTTGGACGACGCGCTCTTGCCAGTCGGTTTTCTTTTCTTTAGTACGCGCTTCTTTGCGACGGTTTGCCATACCTTTCCCCAGCCTCGTTTACATCAAGCAAAATCAGGTTTTCTCTATCGAACAAACGGCGTTGACCTACAGGCTCAAGCCAGCTTCACGAGCCGCATTGGCCAGAGCCGCCACTCGCCCGTGATAGAGCTTGCCGCCCCGGTCAAAAACAACTTGAGTAATACCAGCCTTTAGGGCTCGTTCGGCCACAAGCTTGCCAACTACCGCTGCGGAGTCCTGGGTAGCGCCCGATTCATCTCTCAAAACATCGGGTTCAACGGTTGAGGCAGCCACTAGGGTATGGTGAGCTGTGTCGTCAATAATCTGCGCATAAATGTGCTGATTTGAACGAAATACAGCCAAACGGGGCCGTTCAGAGGTGCCGAATACGCGACGGCGAATGCGGACGTGACGGCGACGGGTTAATTCTTTGCGACTTGCTTTCATGGCTTATTTTTTCCCTGACTTACCGGCCTTACGTCTGACTTGTTCACCGGCGTAACGTACGCCTTTGCCCTTGTAGGGTTCAGGTGGACGACTTGCCCGGATACTGGCAGCAATGTTGCCTACAAGTTCTTTATCAATGCCGCTGATAACAACGTTGGTGTTGTTTTCAACAACAAATTCAATGCCTGCTGGTGGCTCAAATACAACAGGATGGCTATATCCCAAGCTGAGGTTGAGGTTGCGGCCCTGGAGCTGCGCCCGGTAGCCAATACCCTGGATCTCTAAACGCTTTTGATAACCATTCGACACGCCCTCGACCATATTAGCGACTAGGGTGCGGCAAAGACCGTGACGCTCGCGAGCGAGGCGTGAGTCATCTTTGCGGTTGACCAGCAGCGTTTCCCCGTCCTGAAGCACTACTACTCCGCTGGGCAGGGTACGAGATAGCTCACCCTTAGGCCCTTTAACCTGAATGTCCTGACCGTCAATCGTGATTGACACTTTAGCCGGGACTGGAATTGGCCGTTTGCCAATACGTGACATGATGCAAAACTCCTAAATCCTTAGCACTCGATAACGCCCTTGATTCCTAGCGATAGATCAGTAACATCGCTATTGGACTGATCTACCAGACATAGCAAAGCACTTCGCCACCGATTCCCTGCCGACGGGCATCGCGGTCGGTCATGATGCCGCTAGAGGTGGAAACAATCGCAATGCCGATACCACCCAGTACCCGAGGCAGTTCTTTCCGATTGGAATACACGCGCAAACCGGGCTTGCTAACGCGAGTAAGGTTGCGAATGATGGGCTGACGAGTCTTGCCCTTGTACTTAAGGGCAACCACTAGCTGAGGACGTTCTTCGACAGTGGTCTCGGAGTAGTCCGTGATGAAACCTTCTTCCTTGAGCACCTTGGCAATACTCCGGGTCATCCGGGTAGAAGGAATACCCACAGTTTGGTGCCGCGCCAGGTTCGCATTTCTGATGCGAGTCAACATATCCGCAATTGTGTCGTTAGCAGCCATAGTTCTAGTACGCGTATAAACCTGTGTTAGTTGTCACGGAACGGCATACCCAATTCCTTGAGTAGCGCTCGGCCTTCTTCGTCGGTGCTGGCGGTAGTCACAATGGTGATATCCATACCGCGGATTTGATCGATGGTGTCGTAATCAATTTCAGGGAAAATCAGTTGCTCCCGTAGACCCAGAGTGTAGTTGCCACGGCCATCGAAGCTCTTGGGGCTAATGCCGCGAAAGTCACGAATACGAGGCAGGGTCAGGTTGATAAGGCGATTTAGAAAGGCGTACATGCGGTCAGAACGCAGGGTGACCATCACCCCCACGGGCATGCCTTGACGAATTTTGAACCCTGCGATCGCCTTTTTGGCGCGGGTTACCACCGGGCGCTGACCGGTGATTAAAGCCAGTTCGCTCAGAGAAGACTCCAGCGCTTTGGCATTCTGAGACGCTTCACCCAAACCTCGGTTGACGGTTACCTTAACAACCTTGGGCACTTGGTGAATGTTGTCGTACTTAAACTGTTCCATCAGCTTAGGTACAACAGTGTCTTTGTATATAGTCTTTAACTGGTCGGTCATGGGTCGTTTCTATCGCTTTCCTGGGCTTGGTCAGGACTAGAGGATGAGCGTAAGACTAAAAGCCTTAATCAATGATTTCACCGGTCTTTTTCAGCATTCGCACCTTGCGACCGTCATCGGTAAAGGTGTAGGCAACTCGACTGGCCACCTTCTCCTTCTCGGAGTAAAGCATCACGTTAGAGCTGTGGATGGGAGCCTCTTGGGTCACAATCTGACCCGATTCTCCTTCCTGCTGGGGCTTAACGTGCTTAGTACGGATATTGACGCCCTGCACAATCACCTGGCTAGTTTTGGGGATGACGGTTAGTACTTCCCCCACTTTGCCGCGATCGCGCCCAGCAATCACCTGCACGGTATCGCCTTTACGCACATGCACCTTGTGGCGCACGGGCTGTTTCGATGTTGTTGCCATTAGAGAACCTCCGGTGCCAGCGACACAATCTTGGTAAAGTTTTTGTCGCGCAGCTCACGGGCTACCGGCCCAAACACGCGAGTGCCTTTGGGGTTGCCGTCTTGGTTGATAATCACGGCAGCATTGTCATCGAAGCGAATGCTCATACCGCTACTGCGGCGCAGACCCTTCTTGGTTCGCACGACTACGGCCCGTACCACATCTGACTTCTTCACAGCCATATTGGGCAGTGCATCTTTGACAACGGCAATGATGACATCGCCAACTCCGGCGTAGCGGCGGTTACCACCCAGGACACGGATGCACATTAGCTTCCGAGCACCGCTGTTATCCGCCACATTTAAATACGATTCCTGCTGAATCACAATTCCCCCTATGCGTCCGCTGCGCGATTAACAATGTCAGCCACCGTCCAGCGCTTGGTTCGGCTCAGGGGACGAGTTTCAAGAATTCGCACCTGATCGCCTTCCTGGCACGTATTCTCTTCGTCATGGGCCTTATAGCGCTTTGTCCGCACCACAATCTTGCCGTACTTAGGATGGGAGGTGCGACTTTCCACAGCAACTACGACGGTTTTATCCATCTTGTTACTAACGACCATTCCCACTCGTTCTTTAACCGCCATCTAATTCACCTATTCCCTACGCTGTTACCGATTCTGTTGTGGCTGCTGCCACGGCGGTGGCTTGGGCCTCTGCCTCTGCCTCCAGGGCAGTTAGCTGGCGCTCCCGCTGAACCGTCATAAGCTGAGACAGACGATGACGGAGATGCTTAAACTGGTGTACCTGCTTGTCGAGTTGGCGAGTAGCTTTCTGAAACCGCAGTTGAAACAGCTCGCGTTTGGTCTCAGCGATCGCAGTTAACAGCTCTTCATCGCTCAGGCTGCGCGCCTCTGTGATCTTGGTTAGTGCCATTGACCTATGCCTCCTTGCTTTCGCGCGCAATGAACTTAGTCTTAAACGGCAGCTTGAAGGCAGCTAGCCGCATTGCTTCCCGAGCGGTCGCTTCAGGGACCCCAGCAATTTCAAAAACAATGCGGCCAGGTTTAACCACAGCTACCCAAAACTCAGGGTTACCCTTACCAGAACCCATGCGGGTTTCTGCCGGGCGCATGGTCACAGGCTTGTCAGGAAAAACACGAATCCATATTTTCCCGCCCCGCCGTACATAGCGAGTCATGGCGCGACGAGCCGCCTCAATCTGACGCGCAGTCAGCCAACAAGGCTCAGTTGCCTGAAGGGCAAAATCCCCAAAGTTGATATCGCTACCCCGCTGAGCCATTCCGCGCATACGCCCGCGGTGCTGCTTGCGAAATTTAGTTCGTTTTGGACTAAGCATGGATCGGCACTCTTGAAGTCACAGGTCAAAATCAATCAAGGAAACGCGGGGACAGTCTAATCGTCGTTAGAGCGGTCTTCAAACTGCTGACGGCGGCGAGGCTGACGGCGACGAGGTTGGGCGTTGGGGGCCGCAGCCGGAGCTTCTTCTTGGCCTGGAATAATCTCGCCCTTGAAGATCCAAACCTTGACGCCCAAAATTCCGTAGGTAGTTTGAGCCGTGGTGTAGGCGTAGTCAACATCAGCCCGCAGGGTATGGAGAGGCACCCGACCTTCCCGAGTCCACTCAGTACGGGCAATTTCTGCACCGTTCAAGCGCCCGCTTACCTGAATTTTGATACCCTCTACACCAGCACGCTGGGCTCGCTGAATGGCCTGGCGCACTACTCGACGAAAGGAGACCCGGCGCTCAAGCTGCTGAATAATATATTCAGCCACCAGAGCCGCATCGGCATCAACCCGGCTCACTTCCACCACATTGACGCGGATTTGACGGTTGGAGTCCTTGAGTAGCTTTTGTACACCCACCCGCAAAGACTCAATACCCGCTCCACCCCGGCCTACCACAACTCCAGGACGAGCCGTGCGCAACTCAAGATCAATTTGATCCGCTTTGCGTTCAATGCGAATATCGGCGATACCAGCATTGTTCAAAGTTTTCTGAACATACTCGCGAATTCGATAGTCTTCCTGAAGCAAATCAGGGTAGCGAGTGCCCTCTGCAAACCAGCGAGAGCGGTGCTCTTGAACGATGCCAAGGCGAAACCCGGTTGGATGAATCTTGTGTCCCACGAACTAATCCTCTGGAAATTGGTGTTTGAGCAACTGGTGTTTGAACAATGGAATCAATCCGGCAAGCTACTCGGCAGCAGGAGCCACGGCAATAGTGATATGGCAAGTCGGCTTACGAATTTGGTAAGCCCGGCCCTGGGCCCGAGGGCGAAATCGCTTCAGGGCTGGCCCCGCATCGGCAAAAGCCTCGCTCACCACTAAGCCCGCAGGGTCAAGACCGTTGTTGTGCTCAGCATTAGCCACAGCAGAGCGCAACACTTTAATAATGGGTTCGCAGGCTTTGTAGGGCATAAACTCCAAGATGATCAGTGCATCCCGATAGCTCTTGCCACGAATTTGGTCTAGCACCCGACGCACCTTGCGGGGCGACATGCGCACATAGCGGGCTACCGCCTTAACCTGCTCTGAGGTATCCACAGCCATTTCTCCAGTTCCTCTACCTAATACCTAACGACGAGCTTTTTTATCGGATTTAGCGTGGCCGCGAAAGGTTCGCGTGGGGGCAAATTCACCCAGTTTGTGACCCACCATCTGCTCAGTGACGTAGACCGGCACGTGCTGGCGACCGTTGTGCACCGCAATGGTGTGACCAATCATCTGGGGCAAAATTGTCGATGCCCGTGACCAGGTCTTAATCACCTGCTTATCACCCTTGGTGTTTAGGGCTTCGATTTTAGAGAGAAGATGATCGGCCACAAACGGCCCTTTTTTCAATGAGCGAGACATGGTGCTTCAGCCCCCATAAAAGTCACAACAGCAACAATCAAGAAACAGCCAATAAATGCCAACTAAGCGTTACGCCCGCCACGACCCCGCTTCGATACGCGACGGCGACGACGTACCACGTACTTGTCACTGTCCTTGTTCTTCTTACGGGTTTTGTAGCCTAAAGCCGGCTTACCCCAAGGAGTTACAGGGCCAGAGCGCCCAATGGGAGCCCGACCCTCACCACCGCCGTGGGGGTGGTCGACCGGGTTCATCACACTGCCGCGTACTTCAGGACGACGCCCCAGCCAGCGCTTGCGGCCAGCTTTGCCAAGACTGACGTTGCGGATATCAGCGTTGCCGACCTGCCCGATAGTGGCGTAGCACTCACGGCGCACCAGGCGAACTTCGGTTGAGGGCAGCTTGAGGGTGACATAGTCACCTTCCTTGGCTACAACCTGGGCACCAGTACCAGCAGAGCGAACCATTTGTCCGCCTTTCCCAGCCTGCATCTCCACGTTATGAACCGTGGTGCCCAGGGGGATTTTGTAAAGCGGCAAGGCATTGCCCACCTCTAGAGGCGCATCGGGGCCAGCCACAACCGTTGCCCCTACCGAGAGCCCGGCAGGACAGAGGATATAGCGCTTCTCACCGTCTTCGTAATGAAGCAGGGAAATACGCGCATTGCGGTTGGGGTCATACTCAATGGAAGCGACCTTAGCCAGCACGCCGAGCTTGTTGCGATGGAAATCGATGACGCGATATAAGCGTTTGTGACCGCCGCCCCGGTGGCGACAGGTGATTACCCCTCGGTTGTTACGCCCTTTAGGGCGATGGGTAGAGTGCGTTAGCGACTTCTCAGGCTCGCTACGGGTAATCTCGGCAAACTCAGAAACGGTTCGCTCACGAGTACCAGGGGTATAAGGTCGATAGGAACGGATGCCCATGGGAATACTTGCTGGCTACACGGCTAAAGGTCGGAACAGTGAAACCCTGGATTCTAAAGATCAGGGAAGAGGGGGATGGAGCTTCCGGGGGCTAACGTGACCACAGAACGCTTGTAGTGGGCACGATGCCCAGCAAAACGACCCATCCGTCGCTTTTTCTTAGGAGGATTGTAGGTATTGACCGAGACAACTCTCACGTCAAACAATTCCTCGATCGCTGCTTTGATTTGCAGCTTGTTGGCCCGAGGGTCAACCTCAAAGACGTACTGATTGTTCTCTAACAGAAGAGTGGCCTTTTCGGTAATCAGGGGCCGACGGATAAGATCAGCTAAAGACGGGGTGTTAGCGGCATTAATCACTGTAAACCTCCTGAATGGCCTCTAGGGCAGGGGATGTAATGACAAGATGGTCAGCATTTAGCAGGTCGTGAACATTGAGATTGACAGCGGTAATTAGCTTGACGTTCTCAAGGTTACGGGCTGAGAGATAGACCAACTCTTGCCGCTCGGCAATGATCAGCAGAATCTTGGCGTTGGGGTCAATGCCCCAGCGGGCGATCGCATCGAGCAGATCGCGGGTCTTAGGCCGAGAAAACTTATCCTCAAACCCCTCCACCACAACCAAGTCATCCACCCGGCTTTGGAGCGCAGTGCGCAGTGCCAACCGCCGCTCTTTGCGGTTCATTTTGACACTGTAGTCGCGGGGCTTAGGGCCAAAGATAACGCCGCCACCACGCCACAGGGGAGAGCGGTTGGAACCAGCTCTAGCTCTACCAGTTCCCTTTTGACGCCAGGGCTTGCGGCCACCGCCCCTGACTTCAGCACGGGTCTTCGTCGAGACCGTACCCTGACGGGCATTGTTCATCTGGCGCACTAGGGCGCGGTGAACAATGTGGGAGGCAGACTCTTCTTTGGCAACCTGAAGATCTAGGGATGCCGTGCCCGCCTCTTGGCCCTCCCAGTTTTTTACGACGCACTCAACCATTGTCTGAACCTATCTCTGTAAAAAGCTTTGGATGCCCGAAAGTCAAAGGCTTAAACCGCTTACTGCAACCCTAAAATCTACGCCTTAACCCACTTGGCTGGAGCGATGCTCAGCAATCCACCGGGCTTACCGGGGATTGCGCCTTTAATCAGCAGGAGGTTGCGATCGCCATCCACCCGAATCACTTCCAACTTGCGAATGGTCACTCGGGCGTTGCCCATCTGACCAGCCATACGCTTGCCAGGGTAAACTCGTCCGGGTGTTGTGCCCGCACCAGTAGAACCCGGAGCGCGGTGGTTCTTAGAACCGTGGGCCATGGGGCCACGACGGAAGTTGTGACGCTTTTGATAGCCCGCAAAACCACGGCCCATGCTCTTGCCAGTGACATCCACCAGCTGGCCTTGGGTAAAGGTGTCAGCGGTCACAGACTGCCCCAGTTCAAACCCATCGGCGGCATCAACCCGATACTCTTTTAAGTGACGTAAAGGAGCGCTGCTTGAGCGAGCCAAATGGCCCAGCTCAGGCTTGTTGAGCTTCTTTTCGGTCACCTCGTCAAAACCTAGTTGGATAGCCGCATAGCCATCGGTATCCGAGGTTTTGATCTGAGTAACAACACAGGGACCGGCCTGCACCACCGTAACGGGGATAGCATTGCCTGCCTCATCGAATACTTGGGTCATGCCCAGCTTTTTGCCGAGAATACCGACTGCCACAGTCCTGTCTCCCTACTAACACACTACGAAATGCGCAGGCCTCTCTAAAATGGAGAGCTTTGCGCATCTACAACGACATCAACTTTTGAACACCCCAGACTAAAAAGCTCTCCGGGGGTAAGCGTTGCCGGCCTAAACCGGTCACTATTCAAAAGAAAGTTAACTTGCTCCGATGAAAGCTGACTCTTGGGCCAGAACCGCAAACACCTTGGTGTTAGGGCATCAGAACAGTCAAATGCCAGGACTTGGGTAACCCGCTGGACTACTCAGTATCCTTCTTTGTCGGCGATTTACCATAGTACACCCCTTATCGGCCCATGTCCACACCTATTTTCAGAAAAGTTCCAGGGCTCGCTGCGGTGCAGCACAGGCGGGGATATTGCCGGACAAACGCGCCTGATAATAGGGTTTACTCTCAACTTCAACACAGTACAATGTCACCTGAATAGCCAAAGGCTGAGGTAATTATGGCGCTGCTGACAACGGGCAAACCTTTTATTAAGGCTCTGGAGAGTAACGGCGCGATCGCCGTGCGCATGCCCCTAGAGGGAGGGTTTGAAGGTCGCTACGAGCGTCGGCTGAAGGCTACTGGTTACGAAACCATGAACCTCACCGCCCGTGGGTTGGGGGATGTATCGTCCTATCTCACCGCTGTTCACGGCGTGCGCCCGGCCCACTTGGGCAAAAAAAGCCTGGGCAGCGGCGCAGCGGTGGGCTATACCTACTTTATTCCACCCATGCTCACCTATCGCCTCGATACGATGTCAACCAAGGCCAAGGGCATGGTGCTATGGCTAATTGAGGGGCATATTCTGTCGCGCCAGGAGCTGGCCTACTTGGTCAACCTGCCCACCCTTGAACCGCGAGTGAAGGTGGTGGTGGAGATGGGTGGCGATCGCGCCTTTAGCTGGGAGCCCTTGGCCAACTTAATTTAGACTCCGCGATGAGTCTATAAGGCTAGCTGGCATAAAAGCTGGGTTTATCCCGCCGGAAGTTCCGTATGGACATTGAAATCGCCCCTGGAGCTGCATCTGGGAGCCAACGTCGAGAAAGCTCACTGCCGTTTCCCCATCAATCGCTACAGCTGGGGCAGTGGGTTAAGCTAATTTGCGGTGCCAGCTACCAAGACATGCCAACAATACGGCGGCTGGTGATGATCTACGCCCTGGCTGGGGTAGATTGCCTGGATGTGGCCCTCGACGGGGCGGTGGTAGCCGCCGCCCGTCAGGGGTTAGAAGATGCGATCCGGTTGGCAGGGTACTTGGGTAATCGCAGCCACCTGATTCCCGGCCTGCCCTGGCTGATGGTTAGCCTCAATGACAGCGAAGATCCCCACTTTCGCAAGGCCCACTTTGATGCGGCCCACTGCCCACCGGAGTGCGATCGCCCCTGCGAGCCCATCTGCCCCACCGCCGCCATTCAGTTTCAGGCTCCTGCCCAGGGGAATGTAGCCTCAGATCTCTGCTACGGCTGCGGTCGCTGCATTGCTGTCTGCCCTATTGGCAATATCGAAGCCCAACCCTATCTGGCTAGCCCCGAATCATTCTCAATCGAGCAACTTTCCCCCATCGACGCGGTAGAAATTCACACTCAAACCGGGCATCAGGCTCAGTTTGCGCAGCTTTGGCAACGGCTTCAACCGTGGCGACCCTACCTCAAGCTGGTTTCCATTAGCTGCCCCGATCACGATCAGGTGGTGCCCTACCTATGGGATCTCTACCACCTCATGGCCCCGCTGGAAGTGCCGCTGATCTGGCAAACCGACGGTCGCCCCATGAGCGGTGATCTGGGCAAAGGCACCACCCATGCCACCATCCGCCTGACCCAAAAGATGCTTGAAGCTGGGCCGCCGGGCTACGTGCAACCCGCTGGCGGTACCAATGGCTACACTGTAGATAAGCTGCTCAATCTTGGCTTGGTCAATCCAGCATTGCCTCCTTTTCAACCCAGTGCGCCTCAGGGTGAGGCGCGGTCTTCTCTCTGGAGTGCCGGGGTCGTCAACCCTGATTTAGCGTTAGCCCCCCAAACCATTGCCGGTATTGCCTACGGTAGCTACGCGCGATCGCAGGTGCTGCCGCTACTCGACGCCGTAGACCAAGAGATTCAATCCTGGCTAGGGAATGACTCCCTAGACCAGCCTTTCGACGGTCAAAGCGACTTATCGCAAACCGGTGCCAGACTTTCTAAATCCCCCCCCTGGCAGCGGCTAGATAGCAGTGCCCTAGGCCAATGCCTAGCGCTGGCTCGACAGCTGGTAGGGCCGCTCAAATCCCATAGACATTTTTTACCAACACGTTATGGTTAGCTATAGCGACGACCGCTCGATGAGTGACGGATCGAGCAGCAACGCCCCTGCCGACGACATTTTTGCCCTCAATAACCTCGCCGTGGACTTTTTACCCACTGAATCTGAAGGGACAGCCCAACATCAGCCTGCCCCTGCCCAAGACCAATCTCGAGAACAACCTATTGATGACCTCGATCAAATTCTCAGCATTTTGCCCCCCTCTATTCGTGCCCAGCTGCTGCAACACCCCCAGCGCCAGAGCCTGATTGAGGTCGTTTTAGACCTGGGTCGTCTACCCGAGGCCAGATTCTTCGGCAGCGTTGAGTACCTGTCTGAAGACCCTGTGACCCACGCCGATCTAGACCACTGCATCAAACGGGTGGGCATCTTTGGCGGGGACAACCGCGCCGGCATTGAGAAAACCCTGCACCGCATTAGCGCCATTCGCAATCGCTCTGGGGAAGTGATTGGCCTCACCTGCCGCGTGGGTCGGGCCATATTCGGCACCATCGGCATGATTCGCGACCTGGTGGAAACAGGCCGGTCAATTCTAATGCTGGGTCGTCCTGGGGTGGGTAAAACCACGGCCCTGCGAGAAATTGCCCGCGTACTGGCCGACGATTTGCAAAAGCGGGTCGTGATTATCGACACGTCTAACGAGATCGCTGGCGACGGCGACATTCCTCACCCCGCTATTGGTCGAGCCCGGCGCATGCAGGTGGCCCGTCCCGAAGAACAGCATCGGGTGATGATCGAAGCGGTGGAAAACCACATGCCCGAAGTTATCGTCATCGATGAGATTGGCACCGAGCTAGAGGCTTTGGCCGCCCGCACCATCGCCGAGCGCGGCGTACAGCTGGTGGGCACCGCCCACGGCAACCAGCTTGAGAACTTGATTAAAAATCCCACCCTTTCAGACTTAATTGGCGGCATTCAATCCGTCACCCTAGGGGATGAAGAAGCGCGCCGCCGAGGTAGCCAAAAAAGCGTGCTGGAGCGCAAGGCTCCCCCTACCTTCGACATCGCCGTGGAAATGCTGGAGCGACAGCGCTGGGCTATCCATGAAGATGTCACCGTCACTATCGACAATCTGCTGCGGGGGCGACAGCCAGGGCTGCAAATTCGCACCGTAGATGAGAACCAGAAAGTGATCGTGACTCATGAGCTACCCGGCTCTGGGCGTGAGGTCTCTAAGCCGTCGCGCACCGGCATGGGTTGGCGAGCCGCCGGGCAGATGGTGCCGCCAGCTAGCTCAGCGATCGCCCAGCGCACCCTGGGCAACGGCAGCAACGTTCGGCCTCTGGGCCAGGTCTATAGCTCAGAGCCCACTACCGACCCCATCTTTGCCCACCTGCTGGAGACGACCCCCGAGGACGACATCGTCGGCCCCAACGGGGAAGATGCTATGCGCCTCTATCCCTACGGCCTCAGTCGTCACCAGATCGAGCGGGTGATTCAAACCCTGCACATGCCCGTAGTGATTACGAAGGATTTAGACAACGCCGATGCGGTGCTGGCGCTGCGATCGCACGCCAAAGCCCAGGCCAAGCTCAAGCACATGGCCCAAGGACGCCACATTCCAGTCCATCTGGTTAAGTCCAACAGTATCCCTCAGATCACCCGCGCCCTGCAGCGGCTGCTGGATCTGGACGACAACCCTGCCGCCATCGATCTAGGGCTGTTTAGCCACAGCGGCGGCGACGATGAACTCGAGGCCCTAGAAGAAGCCCGTCTAGCCGTAGAGCAGATTGTGATTCCCAAGGGCCAGCCGGTAGAGCTGCTGCCACGCTCTGCCCACATTCGCAAAATGCAGCACGAGCTAGCCGAGCACTACCGGCTCAAATCCCTCAGCTGTGGCGAAGAACCAAACCGACGGCTGCGGATCTATCCAGCCTGAGGCAGAGAGCCCCGAGCCAGACAGAGAATACTATGAACACCGGGCGCTATAGAATAAAAACACCGAAATGACACCAGCGCGGCTTTAGCGCGGGACTGAGTGCCTGTCGTTCGACTGATCTCTTTCAAAGAATCCTATGAAATCTTTAATTGCCCGTCTTTTTGCCCTAGTACTAGTAGCCTTCATTGGCCTGACAGGGTGCAGTGCAGGCACCAGCGGCATGCTCACTGGCGACTATCGCCAAGACACGCTGATGCTAGTAGATAGCCTCAGAACCTCTATCAACCTAGCCGACGATGACCCCGCTAAGGTTGAAGCCCAGGCTGAGGCCAAAGCCGTAATCAGCGACTTTGCCTCCCGCTACCGCCGGGACACCACGGTGGCTAATCTGAGCTCGTTTACGACCATGCGGACGGCACTGAATGCGATCGCAGGCCACTACAGCAGCTACCCCAACCGACCCCTGCCCGAAAAGCTCAAGACCCGAGTTGAGCAGGAGCTCAAGCAGGTAGAATCTGCCCTCAAACGCGGAGCCTAGGGCCAAAACAGGCTTGTTTTTAGACAATTTTCCAAAAAAGGCCGTCCTAGGGGCGGCCTTTTTTGCTCTAGAGCAACCCTAAAGATAAATTTAATTTGACGGGCTGGCGTCAGTTTGCTAGCATAGCAATTCTGTAGTGAAGTGCGAGTTGGACATGAAAGTCCGTGCGTCTGTGCGCAAGATGTGTGATAAGTGTCGTGTGATCCGCCGCCGTGGCAGGGTCATGGTGATATGTTCAAACCCCAAGCATAAGCAACGTCAGGGGTAAGATTGAATTGGCAGGGCGTTCACAGCGTTGTGAATGCCATCTTAATGTGCCAAATGATGCTGAGTATACGACCAAGAACAACTGACTAAACTCGCTGTTCTAGTTTTTGTATAGGGCTTTTGATGGTTTGGGCAGCGGCCCAGCTGAATAGACTAGGTAGCCGCAATTGGGCTGCAGGGTTTAAAACCACACACTGGGGGAGATAGTTAAAGGTGGCACGGATAGCAGGCGTGGATTTGCCACGCGACAAACGAGTTGAAATTGGTTTGACCTACATCTATGGAATTGGTCTAACCCGTTCTAAGGAGATCCTGGCTAAAACTGGGGTCAATCCTGACATTCGCGTCAAAGACCTGACTGATTCTGACGTGGCAAAGCTGCGTGATTCCGTCGAAAGCGACTACCAGGTGGAAGGCGACCTGCGGCGGCTTGAGAGCATGAACATCAAGCGATTGATGGACATCGGTTCCTACCGTGGACGTCGGCATCGGGCTGGGCTACCAGTCCGGGGGCAACGCACCCGGACAAACTCTCGCACCCGTCGAGGCGGTACTCGTCGCACGGTTGCTGGCAAGAAGAAGGCACCTCGCAAGTAGAGCTGCTTCGCTTCTTGAGCCTCCGGCTAGCCCTGGAGATTTAAAGGCAGAAAGCTCGCTAGGCTTCGTAGCGAGTTTTTCTGACTGTTTGCCGATGTTTTTTAGCGTTAGCCGCTCATCGACAACCCCATTGAATCAAGTTTTCTCGAATTGAATTTAGTGACAACGCTATGGCCAAACCGACCCGAAAGACTGGACCTCGCAAGAGTAAGAAGAACGTACCCAGTGGTGTAGCCCACATTCGTTCGACCTTCAACAACACCATTGTGACCATTACCGACCAGTCGGGGGAAGCGATTTCCTGGGCGTCGGCAGGGTCTAGCGGATTCAAGGGAGCTAAGAAAGGGACGCCCTTCGCCGCTCAAACGGCCGCCGATGGCGCTGCCCGTCGAGCGATGGATCAGGGCATGCGTCAGATTGAGGTGATGGTAAGTGGCCCTGGCGCTGGTCGTGAAACCGCCATTCGTGCCCTGCAGGGAGCTGGTCTAGAAATCACCTTGATTAGAGATGTGACTCCTATTCCCCACAACGGTTGTCGGCCACCCAAGCGCCGTCGGGTTTAGGCATTTATTATTGGTGTCGTCAGCTCAGTGGGCGGGCAGGGTATCGCGAGGTTTAAGGGAGATAGGATTTTGGCACAGTTTCATGTTGATTGCGTAGAGTCTGTCGTTGAAAACGACCAAAGCCAGTACGGTCGATTTGTCATCGAGCCTTTAGAGCGCAGCCAGGGTACCACCGTAGGCAATGCCCTACGACGGGTGCTTCTATCTAACCTAGAAGGCATTGCGATTACGGCGGTGAGAATCGCTGGGGCAACCCACGAGTTCTCAACCATTGTTGGGGTGCGGGAAGATGTTCTCGACATTCTCCTCAACATGAAGGAAATTGTGCTGCGAAGCTACACCAGCCAGCCTCAAATTGGCCGTCTTCTGGTTCAGGGACCGGCTCGGGTGACGGCGGGTCACTTCGAACTACCGTCTGAAGTAGAAGTCGTCAATCCGGAGCAGTATGTGGCTACGGTGGCCGACGGCCATACCCTCGAGATGGAGTTTAGGGTCGAGCGGGGTCAGGGCTATCGAGCTGTGGTGCGCAGCAAAGATGACGCCACTGCGCTTGACTTCATTCAAATTGACTCGGTATTTATGCCGGTCAAAAAGGTCAACTACACCGTTGAAGAGGTTGTGGTTTCTGGGTCTATGCAGCGTGATCAGCTGATTATGGACATCTGGACGAACGGCAGCATCACCCCGCAGCAGGCCATGAGCCAGGCCGCTGATATTTTGGTGAGCCTGTTTATGCCCCTGAAGGATGTCACCCTAGAGCCTAAGTTTGACGAAGAGGTCAAGGAGGAAGATCCGAACAATCAGATTCCTATTGAGGAATTGAGGCTTTCGGTGCGAGCTTACAACTGTCTGAAGCGAGCTCAGATTAACTCTGTGGCCGATCTGCTCGACTTTAGTCAGGAGGACCTGCTGGAGATAAAAAACTTCGGCCAAAAATCCGCCGAAGAAGTGATCGAGGCTCTTCAAGAGCGCTTAGGCATCACCCTACCACTCGAGAAAGCCTCTAAGACCGCTTAATTGGCTTGAGGGCAAGCATCGGGAAATATAGGGAAATGCGTTGACGCCCCACTTTTTTCTTTGATGCATTCGTTCTTTCATTTTGTTGTTCATCTGAGTTCAGTGCCATGCGTCACCAGTGTCGCGTTCATCAACTTGGGAAACCCGCAGACCAGCGCAAAGCTCTGCTGCGTTCCCTGACCACAGAGCTTATTCGCCACGGTCGGATTACCACGACTAAAACTCGGGCTAAAGCCGTGCGTGAAGAAGCTGACCGTATGATTACCCTCGCCAAAGATGGGTCTTTACCTGCCCGTCGCCAGGCTATGGGCTACATCTACGACAAACAACTCGTCCACGCTCTGTTTAGTCAGGCAGCTGAGCGTTACGGTAGCCGCAACGGTGGCTACACCCGGATTGTCAAGACGGTTCGTCGCCGGGGCGACAACTCTGAGATGGCTATTATTGAGTTGACCTAGTTCCGCTGTCCCATTGTACTTGTTAGCTAATATCTGCCCATATTCCATGGAGAAGCCGTCGCCCATACAGCACAGCCTAGAAAGCCAGCCCGCTGAGTTTGCAGAGTCAACTCAGCGGGTCGCTTTGGTGGTGCAGTATGTAGGAACCCATCTCCACGGTTGGCAGTGGCAGCCCAATGCCCGGACGGTACAGGGAGAGGTTGAGGCAGCGGTGCGATCGGTATTGGGCTACGATGTACGCCTCAGCGGCGCTGGGCGCACCGATACCGGGGTGCATGCAGCAGCGCAAGTGGCTCATTTCGACGCTCCTGACTTTATCCCGGCGCACCGCTGGGCTGATGTGCTCAACGCTCGACTACCGGAGGATATTTTGATTCGGGCTTCGGCGGCGGTAGCTGACACCTGGCATTCCCAGTTTTCGGCCTGCTGGCGGCGCTATCGCTATACCCTTTACACCGGACAACGGCCCAACTTGTTCGTACGTCCCTTTGTGTGGCACTACTATCGTCAATACTTAGATCAGGGCAAGATTCAGACTGCGCTTGATGCCATGGTAGGCCACCATGATATGACGGCCTTTCATCGAGCGCGATCGGGCAAGAGCCATTCTTGGGTAGATCTACAGGTTGCCGAGTGCCGCCGACAGGATACATTCCTGACCGTTGAGCTTCAAGCTAAAGGGTTTTTGTACGGCATGGTGAGGCTCATTATGGGGCTAGTGGTAAAGGTAGGCAGTGGTGAACTCACTCCCTCAGAATTTGGTCAACTGTGGCAGCAGCGTCAGCGCCATCGGGTGAAGTATGCGGCCCCGGCCCAAGGGTTGTGCCTACTGCGGGTCGGCTACGACGATCCTCCCTTTGCTCAAGAGGTCTGGTTCGACACCCAGCCCCATTTCTTTTGGGGTTCAGCTGTAGCCTGAGGTTTGTTCAGTTTTGTTTAGATCGTTTGTTTCATTCGTGTGGTTCATTCAAGAAAGGCAGCTCAAGCGCTATGACTACTAAGACTTATGTTCCTCCTGTCGATTCTATTCAGCGGCAGTGGCATGTGATCGACGCTGAGGGTCAGCGCCTGGGACGGCTGGCCACCGAAATTGCCACCATTCTGCGCGGCAAGAACAAGCCTACGTTTACGCCTCATATGGATACCGGTGACTTTGTCATCGTCGTGAACGCCGAGAAAGTAGTGGTTACCGGTCGCAAGGCCAGCACCAAGCTCTATCGGCGGCACTCGGGTCGCCCCGGCGGCATGAAGGTTGAGACCTTTGAAAAGCTTCAGGCCCGTATCCCTGAGCGGATTATTGAGCAGGCTGTAAAAGGCATGCTGCCGAAAACTTCTTTGGGCCGTAAGCAGTTCACCAAGCTCAAGGTGTACGCTGGGCCGGAGCATTCCCACCAGGCTCAGAACCCTGAAATTCACGTTGTCAACACTATTCCTGGAGAAGCGAAATAATGCAGGCTACCGATCAATCTGAACGAGCTGTGTACTGGGGTACCGGTCGCCGTAAAACCTCAATTGCGCGGGTGCGCCTCGTTCCCGGCAACGGCCAGTTGGTAATTAATAAGCGCCCTGGCGACGACTATTTACAGTTCAACCCGGCCTATCTCAATGCCACTAAAGCGCCCCTAGAGGTTCTGGGTTTGGAGAATGCCTACGACATTCTGGTGAATGTTAAGGGTGGTGGACTCACGGGGCAAGCTGATGCCATTCGTTTGGGAGTGGCTCGTGCCCTATGTGAACTTGACCCTGAAAACCGCAAGCCTCTAAAGGTTGAGGGATATCTCACCCGCGACCCCCGAGCCAAGGAGCGCCGCAAGTACGGTCTGAAGAAAGCCCGTAAGGCACCTCAGTTCTCCAAGCGTTAGACTTATCTGGCTGGGTTCAGACATTTGCTGACCGGAGATCCAGGTTTGATTTTCGGTTTTCGCTCTGTCTAATCACTGTTTGTGTTCTGTTGTTGATGTTGTTGTTTTAACCCACTGCTATGGCAAAGCCTGACATTCACCCTACTTGGTACCCCGAAGCCAAGGTTTTTTGTGACGGTAAAGAAATTATGACTGTGGGCTCTACTAAGCCTCAGTTGAGCGTAGATGTTTGGTCAGGCAATCACCCCTTTTACACTGGAACTCAGAAAATTATTGACACTGAGGGCCGCGTAGAGCGCTTTTTGCGCAAGTATGGGATGGCTGATGCCTCTGCAGCTCAGGAGACCAGTACCGACAAAACGGATGCTGACAACGCTTAGCCTAGCTGCGGTAGTGCATAGGGCAAACCATTCTGGCTAGGCAGCGGATATAAGGAGACCATGGCTGAGGCGTATCTGATTGAAAAGCTTAATTCTGTGGAGCAAACGTTCCAAGAGTTGACCCGGAGGATGGCTGACCCTGATGTCGCTAAGGATCCGGATGAGTTTCAGCGCATCGCCAAGTCACGGTCTTCGTTAGAAGAAACGGTTACCACCTATGCCGAGTGGAAAGCTACTGGGGAAGAGTTAGTTGAGGCACGGGAAATTTACAAGGAAGCCAACAGCGATCCTGAAATGAAGGAAATGGCTGGCCTAGAGGTAGACACCTTGGCAGAGAAGCTGGCGGGGTTAGAAGCTCGGTTGAAGCTGCTGCTGCTACCTCGCGACCCCAACGATGACAAAAACATCATGCTAGAGATTCGTGCCGGTACTGGCGGGGATGAAGCTAGCATTTGGGCTGGGGATTTGGTGCGGCTTTATTCACGGTATGCCGAGACCCAGGGCTGGAAGGTAAAGCTGCTGAGCGAATCAGCGGCGGACATGGGTGGCTTTAAAGAAGCGATTCTAGAGATTGCGGGCGATCGCGTCTACAGCCAGCTTAAGTTTGAGGCCGGGGTTCACCGCGTCCAGCGCGTTCCGGTAACGGAAGCGGGTGGACGGGTTCACACCTCCACGGCTACCGTAGCTATCATGCCTGAGGTGGATGAGGTAGAAGTTCAGATTGACCCTAAAGATATTGAGCTGACCACGGCGCGATCGGGCGGTGCAGGCGGCCAAAACGTCAACAAGGTTGAAACGGCGGTTGACTTGATCCACAAGCCGACGGGCATTCGGGTATTTTGTACCGAGGAGCGATCGCAGCTCAAAAACCGCGAACGAGCCATGCAAATTCTGCGGGCTAAGCTCTTTGACATCAAGATGCGTGAGCAGCAAGAAGCGGTATCGTCGATGCGCAAGTCTCAAGTGGGCAGCGGATCGCGGTCAGAAAAAATCCGCACTTACAACTACAAAGACAATCGGGTTACCGATCACCGCCTCAACCAAAACTTTACCCTTACCCCTGTTTTAGAAGGGGATATTGACGATTTGATTCAGTCTTGCGTGAGCCGCGACCAGCAAGATCGCCTGGAAGAATTGGCAGCAGAGTCCTCGGCGGTTTGAAGGTTAGGATCGATACTGGCTGCTGAGGCCAATCAAGCTGCCAGCCAGGTCTTTTCAACCCAAAATCGCCATTCCAAAATCCAAAATTAAGACTAGGCTGAGCAAGTAGCGCTGCGGATTGCCCGATGGCCAAGTTTCTCCACATTGCCGATATTCATCTGGGGTTTGACCGCTACGATACTCCAGAGCGAACCAAAGACTTTTTTCGCGCCCTGCAAACGGTGCTGCAGCGCTACGCCATTGAAGAAGGGGTGGATTTTGTGGCGATCGCAGGCGATCTGTTCGAGCACCGCAACATCAAACCTGCCACCCTCAACCAGGCCCAGGTGTGTCTCCAGATGCTGAAGGAGGCCGACATTCCGGTGGTGGCCATTGAGGGCAACCACGACAATCGCCCCTACGGCACCCGCACTAGCTGGCTCAAGTACCTCTCCGAGTGGGATCTGCTCAAGCTGCTAGAGCCTAACGATGGAGCTAATGCTGAAAATCGGCTCACCCCCTGGGACGATAGCACCCGCTCCGGCGGCTACATCGACCTGCCCTGCGGCGTACGAGTCATCGGTTCTAGCTGGTATGGGGCCACAGCTCCCCGCGCCATTGAGCTGCTAGCCGAGGCCATTCAAGACCTCCCTACCGGCCCCGATCATACTGTTTTACTGTTTCACCATGGTCTAGAGGGGCAAATTTCTCGCTACGCCGGGGCGCTGCGCTACAGCGAACTGCTGCCGCTCAAGGCAGCTGGGGTAGATTACCTAGCCCTGGGTCATATCCATAAAAACTACACCGCTGAGGGGTGGGTGTTTAACCCCGGCTCGCTCGAGGCCAATAATGTGGACGAGAGCCGCTTTCAGCGAGGGGCTTACCTGGTGGAGCTTTCGGCCCAGGGCGTTGACGCGCAGCTTAAGAGCGACTACTTCCAGCGGCCCATTGAGCGCGTTGAGGTGGTGGCCAAGGGACAAGAGAGTTTGGATGAGCTGACTGAATTGGCTACGGAGCGGGCGATCGCCGCCGCCACCAAGCACCAGAACGATATCCCGCCCATTGTAGAGCTAAAAATCACGGGTCAGGTTGGTTTTGACCGTCTCGAACTCGACACGCGCCGATTGCAGGAGGCCATTAAAGCCGCCAGTGATGCCCTGATAGTGCTGGTTAAGTACGATGTCGAAGATGTCGCCTACCAAACGCCCCTCAACGACGGCCAAAATCGAGTTGAAATTGAGCAATCCATCTTTGAGGATATGCTCACCGCCCGCCGCGACTACAGAAGCCGAGCCCCTGAACTGGCTCAGGGGCTCACCGACCTCAAAGACCGCCAGCTCTCCGGAGCCGATGAAATTGCGCTCTATGGATTGGTCGAAACGTTGCTGAGCTTAGATAGCCAGGCAGAACACCCTGAGCAGGTAGAAACGGTTCAGGATACCTTGAACGATCCGCTGCCTACATAACCGGTTTACATCAACCAGACAGTCAAAAAGTGGCGCTGCTGCCAAATCATGGCCACGCCGCTAACTGCTACAAAGGTAAAGACCAGCTGCCTAAATTGCTGGGCCGACAGCTTGGCTAGCACCATCTTCCCCAGCCAGTTAGCCGGTATGGCACCCAACCCAATCACCAAGCCGTAGGCTAAGTACTCAGAATTCAGGCTGCCAAAGGCGGCATAGGCCGTTAGCTTAACCAGGTGCAGCACCGCCTTATTAAAGGCCTTGGTGGCCACCATGGCTTCTTTTTCTAGCCCGTAGTTGAGATACAGCGGGTTCATGACTGGGCCAGTGCTGCCAATCAACCCGGACCCAATCGCATTGACAAAGGCCAGCGGCAAAAAGTACCAGGCTTTGACCGCAAACTGATTATCCTTCGGGCCCAGAAGGTAGTTGGCTACCATAATTAGCAACCCCATACCGAGCAGCAGTTGCAGCCCTTCCACATGAATTTGGGTCAGCCCATAGCAGCCGATCAGCGCACCTACGGTGGCCCCCGGTACGTACCAGGCGGTGACCTGCCAGTCCACATACTGCCAAAAGGAAATCCCCCGCTGGGTATTGCCGATCAATAGCCCCGTTGTAATTACTGGGGCCACCGCCGGGGTTCCCAACAGCAGCGAAATTATAGGAATCAGAATGAACGGGCTGCCGCCCCCGGCCAGCATACTGAGAAACCAAGCCAGAAAACTGGCAACAAACAGGCTGAGAGCAATCATGGGGCAGGGGCACCTTTGGCAATGATTTTTAGTCTAGAGTGCAGCTATAGCCGTCTGCCAGAGTTGATCTCTCCGATTGTCTTGGGTTGTTGTCTTTCTCCTTGAGACAAGTCGGAAGAAACAGAACGGGCATAGTTGGTTATGCTTGAACTTTTCTACCCTTGTCCTGGCGTATGGCTCAGCCCATAGACCCTAAAATTCATGCCCCAAAACCTGAAAATCTCCCAACTCCATCAGTAGAGAGCGTTTATCAACGGGCAGTGGCGGCCTTTAGAGCCCAAAAGTATGCCCAGGCCCTGGATTTGTTTAAGCGCTTGGAACAGCTGCCGCCGAGTTCGCCCTACCACCTCAAAGCTTTGATGGGCCAGGTGCGGGTGCATCAACGACTAAATCAGGTTGACCAGGCGCGGATCAGTTGCCAAGCTTTGACGGCAAGTGCCTCGCCCCAGGCCCAAGCGTGGGCTCGCCAGGTGCTCTGCCAGCTGCCCGAGGTGACCGAGGCAAAGTCTTCTTCAAAGGATGAACCCGCTTCGGACTCATCTGGAGCAGACCTAAGCGGTTTTGTGCCGTTGACAAACGCCGCTCAGTCCTTCCAGCCACCCGGCGCTTCGGCACCCAAAGCTGCGGACTCCCCCAGCCCCACCTCGCGCCCAACCCAGGGAAAAGCGACTAGGTCAGGTCAGGAAGTCAGGAAACAAGACACCGCGAAGATGCCGGAGGAGACGTACCAATCGCTGTTTCACTTTCAGCAGCTCAACCAACCGCCGGGCGGAGGCGCAAACGATGACTATCACCCTATTGCTGCCCCTGGCGAGTCAAGACCTCCTGATGCTAGCCCTCGCCCAGCCGCTCAACTGCATCCTCAGATTCCTTTACCTCAGTACCCACTGGGGTTGTGGCTAGGACAGGGCTTCACGGCGATCGCCCTGCTCTGGCTGATCAACTGGGCCTTCCACTTTACCCTCAGAACTGCGGATATCTCCCTGCGATGGATTCGGTGGCCGGTGCAGCTCAGTCTGCCGGGGGCCTACCAGACCTACACGCCGTGGGTGGTCAGCGGGCTGGTGATATTGGCCTTGGCCAGCCCGTGGATCATGGATTTTGCCCTGGCGCTTTGGTACGGCCAAAAGCCTTTGTCAACCCGCCAGCTCCAGGGGCACAGCCCAGGTGCCCTGCGCCTGTTGCGCCAGGTTTGCCGCCAGCGAGGTTGGCAGTTGCCCGAGCTGCGGGTTATTCCTGACCCAGCCCCCCTGTGCTTTAGCTATGGCTGGCTGGCCCGCAATAGCCGCATCGTCGTCAGCCAGGGAATGTTAGACCAGCACTCCGATGAAGTCCTGACAGCGCTGTACGGGTATGAGCTCGCCCGCGTGGTAAACGGCAGCCTACCCGTTCTCTCATCGATAGGATTACTGCTGCTGTTGCTTCACACGGGCTACCACCGCCTAGCCCAGGTTGGGAACCGGTTAACTCAGCCCCTCGGGCACAATATTTTAGGAATACAGGCCAGCGGGCTCTATGGCCTGTTTTGGCTGCTGCGGCAGCTGGTGCTGTGGCTGTCGCGGCTATGCTGTAGCTGGGGCGATCGCCGCGCCATTGCCCTCACCCAACACCCCGACCACCTGGCTGAGGGATTGCTGCAATTTACTGAGGCGATCGCCGCCGACCTGCAACAGCGAGGTACCCTCCACCCTCTCCATACGAGTCTGGAAGTTTTGATGCCCGTCAGCGGTCGCCAGGCGATTACCCCAGGCAGTCTGCTGGCAAATGCTGGAGGCAGACCAAAACCTGACCCAGCGGAAAGAATTCCCCAAGATACCATCGCCCATCGCGCCACCACGGTCGCTACGCTGGTAGCTCTAGACAGCCTAAATCCCTACCGCCAGTGGCTGCGCGTCAGCGCCTCCCATCCATCCCTGGGAGAGCGCCTAGTCGAGCTAGACCGGCAGGCAAGCCTGCGACAGCAGCCCACCTCAGTCGCGCGATCGCTGGAGTCACCGCCATCCAGCCGTCTTTCACCGTCTCTGTTGCTACTGCAAAAAGGGCCCTTAGCGGGGCTACTGCTCGGGGGCGGCATTGCCATGGGGCTCTGGTTTGTCGGCGGCATCGTCAATCGACTGGGCTGGCAACGGTTGAGCTGGCTCTACCAAGACCCCAGTGTTCTGATGGGAGGCCTGTGGCTGGGGTTGGGGCTAGGTCTCCTTCTGCGGATCAATGCGCTATTTCCCGACCTGGGTAGCCCAACGGCTACCAGGCCAACCAGCGCTGCTGCCCCAGACACTATTTCAGGCCTACTGCACCGCAATTCGACACTACCAGTTCAGGGCAAGCCGGTAACCTTGCAGGGCCGCTTATCGGGTCGCGCAGACTTGGGAAACTGGGGCTGCCAAGACCTGTATCTCGACGATGGCTCAGGACTGGTAAAGCTAACTAACCCCGTCCCCCTAGGCAGTCTACAGGGGCTGTTGCAACATTCCCGCCATCCACTGCACTGGATTGGACAGGCCGCAACGGTCACTGGCTGGAGTCGCTACGGTGGCGGCATGCTATGGGTTGACATTCACCAAGTGCAGATCGATTCTCGCCGCAGTTTTTCAGCCTATGGGCCGATCTGGGCGACGCTTTTGAGCCTCTCCATCAGCCTGCTAGGGATTTTCACTATTTTCAGAGGGGGCTAACCAATGAAGTTATGTTGCAACAAAAGCGCTTCGATGTTACATTAATTTACAGAAACACATTCCTGGGTTCCCTGATCGGCCAACTAAGGTTGATGTATGGGGTTGTTAGGTAATGGGTTCTCCTACTCTCAACACAGCAAATGAACCAGCCCTTGTCGGCTGGTTTTTATTTAGGAACTGAGTATGGTTCGCGGCACTGCCAGTTGCAGGGCGTCTAACGTGTTACCTTGATAGAAGATTGAACAGTGGGATAGAGCGCTAGTTTTTCGTCACCTAGGGTGCCTGATTGATGGCCCTATGGATACTAGGTCTTTCCTTAGGAAGATGATTAAGACAGACGGCTTCTGAGAAACTCAGGATGTTTTCTACACCAATTCTTCCCACGGCGACCTCTAGAGTCATCCACCTGCAATTTGAGGTTTTAGAGTCAGCTCCGACGGTAAATAAGACCCAGAAGCAGTTGCCCACAGTAGACATTTATAAAGCTGCCAAAGGATTTAGATTTGACGTTTTAATGCTACTTCGCTGGGTTTTTTGGGGCAGAATCTGCGATCCTAGTAGGAGTCGGCTGCGCGAATAGAATTGTCAAAGGCGTCGGTTGACTTGCTATTCAGATTTCTTTTGGCAAGGTTATCGGTCTAAATTTTTGCCCTTTGTTTTAGAACACCAGAGGTATCTCAAATGTCAATTCGCCTTTACGTTGGTAACCTTTCTAAGGATCTAGAGCGGCAGGAGTTTGAAAGCGTTTTCGCTGAATTTACCGATGACCTAGTTTCTGTCAAGCTGATTGCTGACAAAAAAACCGGCAAATGCCGAGGATTCGGCTTTGTAACCGTAAAAACCGACGAAAAGGCCGATGAGATCGTAGACAAGCTAAACGGCCAAATCCTTGCGGAACTGCCAATTAAAATTGAGAAGGCGTTGCCCCGCACCAAGCCAGAGGGTGAAGGCGATACACGCCCGAGCGGCGGTGAGCCCAGCAGCGTCAAGCGCTCGGCCAAGGGAAGCACTCGTAAGTCATCTACTCCGGCGGCAGCTGCCACCAGTACCTCAGTGCAGCCCGATCCACGTTGGGCCGGTGAGCTAGAAAAGCTGAAGCAGATGCTAGCGGCTCAAACCACCTCCAGCTAAGCTCCACAGGGAGGTTGATCTCCAATTTTTCTAAGGCCACAGAGACGGTTGTCTCTGTGGCCTTTTTAGTTGGCTCAGTTGAATTCTCAGAGTCAGCACTGATTTGTTTGGGTTTCGGCCACCTGTTTGAGGCGGCGCAGTTGGGCGGCCATATCCCGCTGAGTCCAAGCGGCGGCAAACCAGTTGAACCCAGCCTGCACCAGCGGGTTGGGAATCTCAAACTCGAACCGGTTTAACAGTCGGGTGCCAGCGGGTTCAGGAGTACATTCCCAGCGATCGCAGCCGTCAAAAAATCCTTCAAACGCCCATACAATTAGCCCTGGGCCGCGCTCAACCACCGTGCTCACCAGCGCGGGCTGCCACAGCGGCACCTGAATGACAAATCGGCTCTTGGCTCCCAGTTCTGTACTCCAGTCGCCGATAGGGTCACAGCGCAGGGCCGGGTTAAGCCAGCGGTGCATGAGGTCTTGGCGGGTTAAACACTGCTCTACCTGGCTGGTGCTAGCGTCAATAGAAATGCTGTGCTCAAAGACTTGACGGGTAGACATCTTGGCGGTCTCCTGAGAGAATCAGCCCGGGTGAAGGTACCAAAATCCTCAAAAACTTGTATTTTTGGGAAGTTTCTATCGTACCTGCCCTGGGCGGTCTCGTTTCTAAGCTGACGCGGTGATGCATGGGATGACATGATCTGGCTCTCAGTTTATTTGCCTGTAGTCAACGTCCAACAGTCGAGATCGCGCTCTGGCCCCCGATACGATGCTCTTTCAGGATGCTCCCAACTGCAAGGATCATGATAGATTTTCTCTCCCTAACGCTGCTTCAGGTTACAGAGCCTAGGGTTCAACCTACCGACCCTGGGCCGCTAACTAGCCCTGTGGAGTCTTCCAGCCGCTTTGTGCAAGAGGCAACTGGGCAACTGGGGCGATTTTTACCCAGCTTAATTGGGGCGATCGCACTGCTGCTGCTGGGCTGGCTTGTGGCCACGGTGGCGGCTCTAGTGGTGCGCAGTCTACTGCGGCGCACCGACATCGATAACCGCATTGCTAACTGGGCGCTGGGTCGTCCATCAGATCAGCCCATACCCATTGAGAAATGGGTCTCGACTCTCGTATATTGGGTGATTTTCCTATTCGCCATTGTGGCGTCGCTCAATGCCCTTAACCTGGCTGGGGTGTCCGCCCCGCTCAACAACTTTCTCAACCAGATCTTTCTCTACCTGCCTCGCATTGGCGGCGCGCTGCTGCTGCTGGGGCTCGCTTGGCTGGCTGCGACTCTGGTGCGATCGCTGGTTGTCAATGGCCTAGGCCGCTTTAATCTAGACGATCGTCTGGCCCAGCAGGCGGGCCTAGACCAGGGCAGCTCTCCGGTGGTGCTGAATGAAACCATCGGCAACGTGCTGTACTGGTTCATTCTGCTGCTGTTTATTCCGCTGATTTTGAGTGCCCTGCAGCTGCCCGGACTGCTGGCTCCAGTGGAGGAGCTGATTAACTCGTTCCTCCAGGCCATTCCCCGCATTGTCACCGCCGGGATTGTGCTGGCAATTGGCTGGGTAATTGCTCGGATTGTGCGCGGGGTCGTCACCAATCTGCTGCTGGCCACCGGGGTCGATCAGCTGGGTCGGCGTATGGGGCTACAGACTGGCGCGACAGGGGGCATTTCCCTAGCAAATCTGGCGGGCACCCTAGCCTACGTGCTGGTACTCATCCCCGCTGTGGTAGCCGCCCTTAACGAACTCAATATCGAGGCCATTTCGACCCCCGCCATTGTCATGCTAGAGCGGGTGCTGACGGCCATTCCCCAGGTGCTGATGGCCGGGGTGGTAATCGCCGCCGCCTACGTAGTCGGGCGATTTGTGGCCGATCTGGTCACCAGCGTGCTGCGGGGCGCGGGCTTTGACAACATCATGGGCATTTTGGGGCTACCGGAGTTAACCCTGAGCACAGGGGCCACGGTACAGCCAGGGCTCGATGCCGAAGGTCGCCCCATGGCTACGGTGCAGACCCCTAGCCGCACCCCTTCAGAAATTGTCGGCATTGTCACCCTGGTGGCGATCGTGCTGTTTGGGGCCGTGACCGCCACCGAAATTCTCAATTTTGCCGGGCTGACGGAAATTGTGCGGGCGATTCTGCGGATTGGGGCGCGGGTGCTCAGCGGCGTGGTAGTGTTTGCGGTAGGCCTCTACCTGGCTAACCTAGCCTTTCGCCTGGTTAACGCCATGGGCACCGGGCAGGCCAGGGTGCTGGCCCAGGCCGCCCGCATCGCCATTTTGATTTTTGTGGGGGCCATGGCCCTCCAGCAGATGGGCGTGGCCCCCGACATCGTCAACCTGGCCTTTGGCCTACTGCTGGGGGCGATCGCGGTGGCGATCGCGATCGCCTTTGGCTTGGGTGGGCGCGATGTCGCCGCCGACCAGCTGCGAGAATGGCTGGCGGCCTTTAAGCAACGCCAGTAGCCACAGCCCTTGACCATCTCATAACCATCTAGGGCCGGGGGGTTTTCCCTCCGGCCTTTTGTCGCGCTAGTATTGTTAACTTAGCCTTAACACACCTGCCTTCGGAGCAGGTGTGCCCTCCTGACAGCAACCGCCAGGGACAGCCAGGACTGGCCCAAGACATGGGCTTAGGAAACTGACGGCCAGGACAAAAGCACCCTGGATGGGGTGACCAGGAATCGTTTTCACGGGAATCTTGACACTATGGCCACGGCAGAGCGTCGCAGTAGTAAACCAGCGGCCAATCTCAGCGACCCTCAGTACTACATCAGCCGCGAGCTGAGCTGGATAGAATTTAACCGACGGGTGCTCCACGAGGCCTTAGATGAGCGCACTCCGCTCCTAGAAGCGCTGAAATTTTTGGCGATTTTTAGCACCAACCTGGACGAATACTTCATGGTGCGAGTAGCCGCCCTCAAGCAGCAGATCGAGGCTCAGGTCACCCGGCGATCGCCCGATGGGCGATCGCCCCAAGCGCATCTCGACGCCATCAGTGCCGCCCTGCGCCCCATTGTCGAGCAGCAGCACCTGGCCTTTAGCACCGACCTCCGGCAGCAGATGGCCGACCAGGGCATCTGGCTACTCGACTATGCCGATCTGACGACGGCCCAGCAAACCTACTGCCACAATTACTTTGAAGAGCAAATCTTCCCGGTTTTGACGCCCCTAGCCGTCGATCCGGGCCACCCTTTCCCGCACATTTCGAACCTCAGCCTAAATCTAGCGGTCGTCGTGCAAGACCCCCGCACCCAGCAGTCCCACTTTGCTCGCGTTAAAGTACCTCGGGTGCTGCCCCGGTTTATTCCTCTGCCAGAGCCGCAGGCCAAAACACGGAAACCCAAAACCTATCACTGGCTTGGGGTTCCCCTTGAACAGGTGATTGCCGCTAACCTTGCCACCCTGTTTCCGGGTATGGCGGTGCAAGAGCACTACAGCTTTCGCATCACTCGCAACGCCGATCTAGCTGTGGAAGAAGACGAAGCCGACGATCTCATGCTGGCCATTGAGCAAGAGCTGCGCAAGCGCCGCCGGGGCGGATCAGCGGTACGCATAGAAATTCAGCGAACCACCCCAGGCCCGGTGCGGGCCATGCTGGTGGAAGAACTGGGCCTGGCCCAGACCGATGTATACGATATTGACGGACTGCTCGGGTTAGGGGATTTGATGACCTTTATGGCCCTGCCTCTGCCTGACCTCAAAGCCCCAAGCTGGACAGCCACCGTACCCCCAGCTCTCAACAGCCTCAGCCCCCCAGGGGTAGATGACGACGACACCACCCTCGAAACAGCCGAAGATCTGTTCTCCCTGCTGAGGCGACAGGATCAGCTGTTGCACCATCCGTACCATTCGTTTTCAGCAACGGTGCAACGCTTTATTACCCAGGCCGCCCACGACCCCCAGGTGCTGGCCATTAAAATGACGCTTTACCGCACCTCCGGCGATTCTCCAATCGTTAATTCTCTAATTTCTGCGGCTGAAAACGGTAAGCAGGTAACGGTCTTAGTCGAGATCAAGGCGCGCTTTGACGAAGAAAACAACATTAACTGGGCCCGCAAGTTAGAACAGTCTGGGGTGCATGTCGTCTATGGCCTCGTGGGGCTCAAGACCCACTGCAAGGTCACCCTAGTGGTGCGTCGCGAAGACCAGCATATTCGCCGCTACTACCACATCGGCACCGGCAACTACAATTCTAAAACCGCCAGGGTCTACACGGATCTCGGCTTGCTTAGCGCTCGAGATGACGTGGGTGCTGACATCTCTGATCTGTTCAACTACCTCACTGGCTATTCGCGTCAGCAGGTTTATCGACAGCTGCTCGTAGCCCCGGTTACCCTGCGCCAGCAGTTGGTAAGTCTGATCGAGCAGGAAATCGTTTGCCAACAAAAGGACAAGGGGGGGCGTATCATCCTCAAGATGAATTCTCTAGTGGATCCAGACCTCATCGCGCTGCTCTATCGAGCTTCCCAGGCGGGCGTGTCGATCGATTTAATTGTGCGGGGAATCTGCTGTCTGCGGCCAGGGATACCGGGGATCAGCGAAACTATTCGCGTCATTAGCATCGTGGGACAGCTCCTAGAGCACTCGCGCATTCTGTATTTTCAGCAGGGGTACCAAGAGGTGGTACTACTGGGCAGCGCTGACTGGATGCCGCGCAACCTCGATCGCCGGGTAGAAGTCATGGTGCCCATCGCCGATCCAACCCTGCAAGAGAAACTCAAGGCCATTCTCGAGTTATGCCTCAAAGACAACCGTCAGGCCTGGGACATGGCCGCTGATGGGAGCTATCGCCAACGCCGTCCTGGGGTCGATGAGGAGACCCGCAGCGTTCAGGAGCAGCTAATCACAAACGCGGCCCATTCTCTAACGAGGTGAACGGCTCCAGCGGAACACCAGCACCCCCAGCCCTGACAGCAGCGTCAGCCCCAGCAGCCCGGCTAAGGGGTTGCCGTCCAGGCCCGTCACCCAGGCGGGAACTACCCCTGTGGGCTGAATCAAGTTACCCACCTCCAGCAGATAGTAGCCCCACACCAGCCCGGCGTGGAGCCCTACCGGGTGGCCCAATCCGGTTTTGTCGGTTCCTACAGGTATGCGGCGAGCCCAGCCCAGCACTAATCCCAGCAATAACAGCCCAGCAAACTGGGGCAGCAGTGCCAAGATGGCGTCGAGGGGCTTAATGAAATGGGCGATCGCAAAGATCAGGCTAGTTCCCCCCAGGGCCACGGCTGGCGACCAACCTTGCCCTAGCTCCCGCAGCAGCCAACCTCGAAACAGTACCTCTTCCGACCAACCGACGGCCGTAGCCGCTAAAGCCCCAACCAGAGCAATTTGCAGCAGACTAAAGCCTCGTGCCCCGATTGGGTCAAGCTGCGCCCAGCCCAAACTCAACTGCACCCCAGCGAGTATGGCTATGCTCACGGCCCCGAGGGGAGCACCGGTTGCCATGCCCCGAGCCAGCGCCCTATCACCAGCAAACCCGATCTTGGCCCAGGGATGAGGTTCGGCCCGCACCGCCCGTTCCCAGCGGGGCAGCACCAGCAAAAACACAACGTACAGCAGCGCCGTTGGGAATAAATCGCCCCCTGGCAGCAAGCCACGCCCGGCCAGGCCGTACAGTGGTAGCGCGAAGGGTGCCCAGAGCACCACGACGATTAGTAAGAAAACGACTACCCGCATCAGGGGTGGATACTGGGCAAGCTTGGCCCCGGGGAGCTTAACCCCAAAGAAGTTATTCATCCGGCTCAATGGTGCTGGTCAGCCCCAGATTACACAGTCCCTCGCTGTAAAACTCAGCATGTTCAAGGGCGCAAGTAATCACTAGAGCCACCCCAGCGGTGTGGGCCTGCATCATAATGTCAACCGCCTGGGGCATCGTCAAGCTGGGCACTACCTTCAGCAGCGATTCCACCACGTGCTCCATTGAGTTGACGGGGTCATTGTGGAGTAACACCCGGTAGCGGGGGGCTGGCTTGCGAACGGTGGATGTCGTAGTCCGCTCGATGGTTTCAACTGACACAGCAATACCTCTTTGCGAAGCTCCAGGGCAAACAGTGTTTCAGAAACACCTCTGCTTGGGCTAACCTTCTCATCATAAAACTTCACGATGATTTTGGCATGACCCCAGGGGCTGGCTCAGAAAATCTCAGCCGCTGATCAGTGGCTTGACGGTGGGTAGCCCTTTCGACCGATACAAACACCCTCGCAGCACCGGCCTAGGGTTACGCCAATCGGCCCAGGCTCGCCTATTCCAATCCTGGCTTTAACCGCCGGCTCTATGCAGTGGCTACCATAGGAAACAGACTAGCGATCGCTAGCCTTTCGTTGTTTCCCTGTTTTACTGTCTATGACCTCTCTGGTTGCAGGCCAAATCGTCTTTTTAGAGAGTCGCCAGACCCGACTCTATGCCGAAGTGATTCAGGTGCTAGAGCCCCGTCCCGTGGGATGGATCCGCCCCCTGGCGATGGTCAGCGAAACCCAAACAATCGCGTTGGGAACAGAGCTCGACCCCTCAGCCCTAGCGGGCAATAAAGCAACGGTGCCTGACATGCTCTGGCCCCTCGATCAGCTCCAGCCGGCCTTAGATACTGAGGTCATTCCGCTGCTCGCCACCCTCTCGGCTAAAGCCGATGATTTAGGAACCACACCAGCCTTAGACAGTGACCTCCACAAACTCACCGTCAGCGAATTTGTGCGCTGGCTCTGGGCCGATCGCCAACCGCAGTCCTGAGATATCTCACGTACCGAGACTCCGTAGCGATCCGGACAGATTTCATAAAGCTTTTATAAAGACGACGAAACCAGCTTGGGGAAATTCCTGAGATGCCCTGACAATGCTTGGGATCCAAGTCCTACGGGGATAACCAAGGGAGACATCCCCCCCAATTATCTAGCCCAATACCGTCTGCTGTAGCGAACCGCCGTAGGATAGCCCACTTGGAACCAGTCGGATGCGCCCTTCGTCCATCTCGTACATAAGGAGTTCCAAGGCTTCGGAGTCACCAATGGGCAAATACCCGAGGCGAGACAGTTCAGCATTGATGCCCTGTTCAATATCAGGGGTTAGCAGTCCGCTGTGGAGTGCTTTTTCTACCAGTCGACGAATGGAAAATGTGGGGGCCATGAACCATTACCTGAACGTGCTTTGACTACTGCCATTGTCGGGTGTCATCACGCCCTAGGGCGTGATGACACCCCGAAAAAGGTGTGAACTCTACCACAGTAATTCGTGATCCAAATCACAAAATGATTCAAGTGTTGGGGATATGTTCGGTAGATTCACGGAAGCGTTAAATGAACCAGGTCTGAATCTATATCAAGATACGACCAACTCTGCCCCTAGACATATCCAAAATGACGTAATTCCGATTACCTTCGGGATGTAGCAAACTGGCTTTAATAGTTCTTAACATTATCCATAATTATTGGAGTGTACCGAGTATGCAGACTATGACTAAGGAAATGGCTATTTTTCAAGCCCAGGGCTCGCTCAACGCCTCTAATGCCCACGATTTCCACTCGTCTTTGGTACAAGAAATTCAGTCTGACCAGGCCAACGGCCTGTTCGTAGACATGAGCCAGGTCGAGTCCCTCGACAGCGCCGGGCTGATCTCCCTGGTGTCGGCGCTCAAGCACGCTCGTCAGCTGCAAAAGCGGCTCTGCCTTTGCTCTGTGCCCCCGGCCATTCGCATTGTGTTTGAGCTCACCCAGCTCGATCGCGCCTTTGAAATGGTCGATGAGCTACCCGCCGCCGCCTAGCCCTAGGCTCGGCCAAGCCCGCCCCCTTGCCCGCTTATAGTATGGTGGTCAAGCTGGCGAGTGTTTGGGATATCTAGATTGTGTCTGTATCAGTTAATACATTGGTCAATGCCGGGATTTCCCGGCCGGGTCGCTATCTAGGTAACGAACTCGGTGCTGTCCATAAGCCGTGGTCTGAAGCGGCAGTCCGCTGGGTGTTGACCTACCCTGAGGTCTATGAGGTTGGGGCCTCTAACCTGGGCCATATCATTCTCTACAGCATTTTGAATGCCCAGCCCCGGCAGCTTTGCGATCGCGCCTATCTACCGGCCCCAGATTTGGCAGCTAAGCTCAAAGACACCCAGACGCCGCTGTTTGCGGTAGAGTCGCAGCGATCGCTGAGCGACTTTGACATTCTTGGCTTTAGCCTCAGCTATGAACTTGGGGCCACCAATATTCTCGAAATGCTTTCCCTGGCTGGCATCCCGCTGACTTGGCAGGAACGCGCCCAGGCCTTCGCCCCAGAGTCGGGCGCTTGGCCACTAGTGTTTGCCGGGGGGCAAACCGCCACCTCTAACCCCGAGCCCTACGCCGACTTCTTTGACTTTGTGGCCCTGGGCGACGGCGAAGAACTGCTCCCAGAGATTGCCCTAGTGATGGAAGAGGGCAAAGCCGCTGGCCTCAGCCGCGAAGCGCTGCTGCTTGATTTGGCCCAGGTGCCGGGGGTCTACGTGCCCCGGTTCTATGACATGGCTGAGGATGGCTCTGTGCACCCCAATCGGCCCGATGTGCCGGTTCGGGTGCTGCGCCGGGTGGCCACCCCAATTCCAGCCTACGCCATGGGTTTGGTGCCCTACGTGGAAACCGTCCACGATCGCCTGACGGTAGAAATTCGGCGGGGCTGCACCCGGGGCTGTCGGTTCTGCCAGCCTGGCATGCTGACTCGCCCCGCTCGGGATGTAGAGCCCGAGGCCGTGGTCGAGGCCATTGAGACCGGCATGCGCAAGACCGGCTACGACGAGTTTTCGCTGCTGTCGCTGAGCTGCTCTGACTACCTAGCCCTGCCAGCGGTGGGAGTCGAGGTCAAAAACCGCCTCAAAGACGAAAATATTTCGCTGTCGCTGCCCAGCCAGCGGGTTGATCGCTTCGACGAAAATATCGCCAACATCATTGGCGGCACCCGCCTCACTGGGCTCACCTTTGCCCCCGAGGCGGGTACCCAGCGCATGCGCGACATCATCAACAAAGGGCTAACCAACGAAGAGCTGCTGCGCGGCATCAAAACCGCCCACGAGCAGGGTTGGGGCCGAGTCAAGCTGTACTTTATGATTGGCCTGCCCGGCGAAACCGATGCCGACGTGCTGGGCATTGCCGAAACCGTGCGCTGGCTGCGCCAGGCCTGCACCCAGCCGGGACGGCGGCCCCTGGCGTTTAACATCACCATTTCTAACTTCACCCCAAAACCCCACACCCCTTTCCAGTGGCACTCGGTCTCAACGGAGGAGTTTCGTCACAAGCAGCGGCTGCTGCGGGAGGAATTTCGCGTTTTGCGCTGGGCCAAGGTCAACTTTACCGATGTGCGGATCTCGGCGATGGAAGACTTTGTGGGCCGGGGCGATCGCCGCTTGGCCACGGTTGTGCGCCGCGCCTGGGAACTGGGGGCCGGTATGGACAGCTGGTGGGAGAACCTGGAAAATGCCTTCAACGCCTGGACCCAGGCCATTGACGAGGCCGATCTGACCTGGAAGTACCGCAAGGTAGAGCAGGGCGAATGGAACGTGATGGACACCGATGGGACCGCACCCAGGGGCGATTCTCCTGCGTGGACCCTGAGTGAACACCAAAGCCTCGATGCTCCCCTGCCCTGGGATCACCTGGACACCGGCATCGACAAGACCTGGCTGAAAGACGATTTGCTCCGTGCCCTAGAGGCGGCCACCGTGCCGGACTGCTCCTTTGAGGGCTGTAGCCACTGCGGCGTCTGCGGCCCCGACTTTGGCCATAACGTAGTCGTGCCGCCGCCGCCGATTCCCGCCTTCCTGGGCCACGGCCAGCCCAGCTCTGAGCGGGTGCAGCGCCTGCGGTTGACCTTGGGCAAGCTGGGGTCGATGGCTCTGCTGGGTCATCTGGACATGGTGCGCCTGTTCGATCGCGCCCTACGGCGGGCCGGGCTGCCCATTGCCTTTACCGGCGGCTTCCATCCGGGGCCGCGCCTGTCGCCTGCCAACGCGTTACCGCTGGGGGCCACCAGCAGCGGTGAAGTGGTGGATTTTGAGCTGACTCGGGCGATCGCCCCCGCCGACTTTCTCCAGCAGCTCGCGGCCCAGCTGCCGCCCGAAATTCCGCTCTACACCATTGCTGAAGTACCCCTAGACGAGCCCTCGGCGACTAAGCTCCTCGACCAGGCCGAATACTACCTGCACGTGAGCTTAGAAGACATTGACGCAGCAGCTCCAACCTGGGAGACCTGGATTGAGGGCATCCTAGCCCTCGATGAAGTGCTGTGGGAAAAGAAAACTAAGTCTGGGAAGACACAGCTAATTAACCTGCGAGAGCGCCTGCACGAGCTAGCGGTGGTTAGCCCAGACCACCCCTTACCCGTGGGTCTGGAGTATCCTAAAGATAGCCTTGGAGTCTGGCTCAGAGCCGTAGGTCTCTGTCGCAACGACGGGAACCTGCTGCGCCCGGAGCACGTCGTCTCTATGGTAGAGAAGGTAGCGAACCAGCCACTAGCGCTACAGCACGTGCACCGCAGCCGACTCATATTTCTTTAAAAAACCCTGAGGGGACACCACCATGGACGGAGCACCAGGCCATTCACCACGGGTATCAGTGAAGGGGCAGATCGGGGACTCCAGTGCCCAGGCTGTGTCTAGGGTGCATTGTTCCAAGCTGAGGTATCGGAGGCTCTGGTTGGCGATCGCTGGGGCAGGTCTGCTGATAGTCGGGGGTGCCAGCCGCGCTCAGGCGCAGTCGTCCGAGGCCTGCGCCGTTCAGGGAGGTGGGGAAGTGGCCATCCTGGATGCCGCCTGCTGCCCTGACGAGCTGCTCACCGCCTACTGGCCAGGGCGATCGCCCCAGCTCAACCAAACGTTTTGTCAGCTGCTGGTGTTTCCTACCGCCACCTTGGGCAACGGCGACGAGTTTACCGATCGCATTGTCGATGGCTCGCTGTCCAGCGATAGCCGCCGGGCCTCTGCCGACACCATGACCCTGCCCAGCCTCTGGTGGAACCGCGACTCGCTGACCTCGCATTTAGGCGGGCGTCGCCTGGTGGAGTCTTGGATTTCTTACCAAATTGAAGACTCGGGCACGACCGTGGTTGACGTGATGGTTAACCCCCAAATGTGGTCGGTGCTGACCTACAACGAGCGCTACGCGGTGCTCAACCAGTTCGGCACCGCCGCCCGAGACTTTGGGTACAACCTGCGCTTCTTCCAGGGCAATCCTCGCAACGCCCGCATGGTGGGGCTTTACGCCTGCGATTTTGTCGATCAGCCGGGGCTGCCCCTGGGCACTGAGGATGACGTGTATGCTTGCTCGGCCAACCTCGACTCGGCGCTAATTGTGCAGCTTCAGCGCAATCTGCTGGCGGAGGGAGAGCGCCGTTACCAACCCACCGCCCAGGCCGTAGCGCCTGCTGAAAGCCCCTAGCTCATCTCATACTGAATCCGCCTTGGCTGCCCCGGTTGGGCTGGGCAAACACCGTTTGCCCCTACGCAAGCTGCCTATTTAGAACCGAGGCTATGCGATTCGGATTTAATATCAATCCCTATGCAGGCCCAATACCCATACCGCTCCGGTTTAGATCTTGGCCCCTTGACCTAGGCGCGTAGGCTTTGCCACAGACGACCGTAGCGGGCTTCAGCCTCGGCACTGAGGGGAAGCAGAAACTCGCTCTGGTTGGCGATCGCTGGCGTGAGCACAATCTCCGGCGGCGTTTGCAGCGGTTCGGGCCACTGCGGCAGCGTGCCTCCCCAGAGCAGCGGCGAGGGGGTCTGGCCAAAGATGGCGAGCTGAGTCGCAAAGTCATCGCCCAGGCAAAAATTGAGCCAGTCGATGGCGGCGGGTGCAGGGGCAGGCAAGGGCTTGGGCCTCACCCACAGTTGAGCGCTGAGCAGCGTCCCCTCGGGGGGCACTGCCAACGCCAAATGGCGATACTGACGCAGCAGCGGCAGCACGTCGTCTGACCAACCCACAACAGCCGTTACGTCGCCAACAATCAAACTTTCTAGATAGTGGTTAGAGTCGTAGGTGCGCACCTGCTGATGCAGGTCGGCCAGAAAGGTATCGAGACCCGCGATGGTCGCCGGGTCTGCGCCGTTGGCCGAGAACCCTAGCGCCTTTTGGGCCAGCCCCAGCACCAGGCGGGGATGGTCGGGCAGCACCACCCGCCGCGCCAGTTCAGGGCGCAGCAAATCAGCCCAGGTCTTGAGCTGAGCGGCATTCTTGGGCAACCGGGTGGAATCGTAGAGCAGCACTAGGTGGCTCCAGCGATAGGGCACGGCCCAGATATTGCCCTCGGGGCTAGGGATGCCGCTGCGATCGCGGCGCACCAGCTCTGGCCACACCGGATTCAGGTCTCCCCAGCGCGAGAGCGCCGCCACCTCAATGGGCTGCACCAGCTCCTGGCGAATGGCGGGAGCCAGCCAATAGTCGGCCAAACTCACCCAGTCAGCGATCGGCGCGGCCCCCTCCACCTGACCCTGCCAATCTTGCAGCAGCCGATACAGCCCCAGCAGCGACTCTTGAGGAGTCACGGCTACGCTGCTGCCCCGCTCGGGCAACTGCTGAAATGCATCAAGCAGCTGAGCAGGCACCGAGTTGACTACCATGGCCAGCCGCAGGTTGGCAGAGCTAGCCCGCTGGCACCCAGCCAGAAGAGTAGCCAGGGTGACCCCGCTGGCCCCTGCCAAAAAGCTGCGACGATTCATGAGCATTTGGCCCCCGCGCCCCCGTGCCGGGGGAGAATACTGATCTAAACCATAGCGCTTTAGTCTACGCCCATGAAAGCCGTCCGCGATATTGTCAGTGTCTCAATTACCGTTATTTTGGTGTCGTTTATTGGTCTCAGCCTGGCCCGACTGGTGTATTTTTTTCTCCATAGCCAGCAGATTATTTAGAGCAATTCTGTGACCCCCAATTCGCCCCATCCGCTGAATGAGCCCCCGACACTAGAGGAAATTGAGGCCGCGCGCGATCGCATTGCTCCCTACATCAGGCACACGCCTCTGATACCTGCGATCGCCCTCAAAGACGCTATCCCCGGCTGCCCTCACCTGTGGCTTAAGCTCGACTGCTTGCAGGTGACGGGTTCCTTTAAGGCCAGAGGGGCGGTGAATACCCTGAAAAGCCTCTCGAAAGCAGAGCTACAGCGGGGCATTATCACCGCCTCGGGGGGCAACCACGGGCTGGCGGTGGCCTACGCTGGCTGGCTCGCCCAGGTGCCCGCCACCATTTATCTAGGCAGCAACGTGCCCCCGGCCAAGGCCGAGAAGCTGCGGCAGTGGGGTGCCCAGGTGGTGTTTGAAGGCTACGACTGGGACGATGCCAACCAGGCCGCTATGGCCGTGGCCGCAACCCAGGGGCTCACCTACATCCACCCATTTAACGACCCGCGAGTCATCGCCGGTCAGGGCACCCTGGCCCTGGAGATATTGGCCGACTTGCCCCAGGTCGATACGCTGCTGGTTGCCATCGGCGGCGGCGGCTTAATGAGCGGGGTCAGCCTGGCGGCCAAGGCGCTCAAGCCCGATATTCGCATTGTGGGCATTGAGCCGGTGGGAGCACCTACGCTCAAAGCCAGCATCGAAGCGGGCAAAATTCTTGAGCTAGAGGCCACCCCCACCCTGGCCAACACCCTGGCCCCCCGCAAAACAGAGCCCTTGAATTTTGAGATTATTCGCCACTACGTGGATGAGTTTGTGCTGGTGAGCGATGAGGCGATGGCCGAGGCCTGCCGCTGGCTGTGGTTTGAGCTGGGGGTAGCGGCGGAGCTGAGCGGGGGAGCGGCGATCGCGGCCCTGATGACCCACCAATATCAACCGCAGCCTGGCGAAGTGGTCTGCGCGTTGATCTGCGGCACCGGGACAGCCGGACTTTAGACTAGGCTGCCACAGGGCCAAGGGTCGATGAAATTCGCATTGCCAGTTCGGTCAGGTGGTCGCTATCGGTGCAAAATTGCTCGGCTTTGGGTCGAGGCACCCCGGTGTTCACCAAATATTCCACCAGCAGGTTAAACAGCATGTCTTCGGCCAGTTCTCGCTGGTCGGCCCAGCCCCGCTGCTGGTAGTGCAGATACTCTTGGCAGCGCAGGGCTAGGTCGTGATAGGTGGCATCGCTGGTTAACAACTGAAGGCTGCTGACAATCATGGCGACCTCAGAACGCAGGTTAGCCACAGTCTAACGAAACCGCCCGAGCGAAGCGGCCATCAGGTTAACCGATCGCTCTAAACACCACCGAAAGATTATTGGCAGGCATGGAGATGGTTTCGACGAGCGCCAGCTCGTGGACTTTGGCGCTAGCCACCACCGCATCTAAATCGCGCACGCCCCACTCGGGGTTTTGGGCCTGCAAGCTGGCGTCGAAGGCCGCGTTGCTGGGGGCGGTGTGCTGCCCGTTCTGTTGGTAAGGCCCGTAGAGATACAAAATGCCGCCGGTTGGCAAAATGCGCCCCGCTGCTGCCAGCAGCCCCAGGCAGGCGGCCCAGGGAGAAATGTGAATCATGTTGATGTTGACCAGGGCGGTGATCGGGTGCTGCTGCAAGTCGAGTAGTGAGAGCAAATCGCTGAAGTTTTCAGATTCGACCGGCCACAGGGGGGCAGCGGCATCCAGCGCGATCGGCGGGTGCAGGTTTTTGGCAGAAGCGGCCTCTCGCCAGGCGGCAATACTGGCGCGGGCACCGGGGTCGAGGTCGGAGGGCAACCACTGCCGAGGGGTGAGCCGGGGCGCAAAGAACACCGCGTGCTCCCCGGTGCCGCTCGACACTTCGAGCACGGTGCCGGTGGGGGGCAGCACCCGCTGGAGCACCGCTAAGATGGGCTGGCGGTTGCGCTCGGTGGCGGGGGCATAGCGGCGGGCATCGGGCGAGGGGGCCATGGCGGGGGGTGGGGCGAGGGGCGATCGCTTAACGTCTGATGGGGCGCAAGCTTTGCCTATGCTACAGGGATATTGTGCTGCTCAAATACCTCTTCTCCCCTTTGAGGCTACTGGGATAGATCTTCGCCCGTGACCAGGGGCTTTTGGCGGGAGGATGGCTTGCGTTTTGAGCTTTTGGTATAGCCAATGGCCTGAATTTCGTCACTGTTTGGCCCAAACTGACCGAGTATGGACTGCTTCATGGCCAAGACGGCGTTGTGAAAGTCCCACTCGGCCTGGCGGGCATGGTCGCGGCTGGCTTTTAATGTCGCCTCCATCAAAGCTTCGTCTTGTCGACTCTGCTCCATGGCCTGGTAGGCCTGCTGCAAGGTTTGAGGCGACGCCTCTGGGCGCATAGGCGCATAGTTGGCAATCGTCCTCAAACTGTTTAGGGCCTGAACGTCTTGGGCAATGCGCTTGGGTGCGAGGCGACGGGTGGTATCGGTCATGGCGGTTGGGGTGGGTGGTGGGAATGCGGCAAAACGCACCCCGTTAACCCGGTGCTGTCTCGCCTAGATTCACAATGCCCAGTTGATAGGGGCTTCGCCCAGGGGCAAACCGAGTTGTAGTGATTGAGAACGGCCCTGGGGGCGATCGCAATGCTGTTGCAGCTGAGGACAATGGCGTTGTGACCAGTGACAACGATGTTGCAGGAGATGACAATTAGGTTGCAGCGAGGGGAAACAGTATTGTGAGGCGATCGCATTGAGTTTGCGATCGCGGCAACACTGTTGTGGAGCCAAGCAACCGTTCTAACTCTAGAGCCATGACTCTACAGATGCCATAGGCCGAGTAAAACGAAGCAGCACCCAACAGCCTTGTGCTTGTTGGATGCTGCTGGTGAGATAGTATGCGGAAAGCATCTTGTGATTTGTCCAATTCAGGTTGGATATACAAAAAGTTTCGGCCTATCCGCTCAAATAAGGGCAGATAAGCCAGTGTCGTCTCTCTAACAAGACTGTTAGAGAGACGACATTGCTCCACGGTGTTCGCGGCTCAACTTCATTCGTTAAAATCCTAAGGATTGATAGTGGCAAGAGTACGACCATCAGCAAAACAACACTCCAGGCTGATCTCGGCGAACGCTGGTAGATGTTGTGTTTGCAAGCGCAAAGGTGTAGGCCTTCATCTTCATCATGTTGACGGAGATAATTCTAATACTGTAGATGATAATCTTGCTGTGCTTTGTGTGGAGGATCACGATCATCATCACCGTCCAACTGAATACGTTAAGGTCCGTCACACTGAACTTAGCGAAAATCAGATAAGGGAATATAAGAACTCTTGGGAATCATTTGTGATAGAGGCACAAAAGGAATCCCCCCAAGTTATTGCCGTGGTGAATGTGTTTGGCGATCTAGATCACATACACGCTGCAAAAATAATCTTCCAGTGGCCTAATGAAAAAATAGAATTCGAACGAACCTTCCACTTACTAGAAGGAGATTTTAATTACTGGGCTGATGAAATGCTTAATGAAGTTCAGAGTATTGGAGAGAACATTAAGCTAACGATAATTGACAAACCCCTTCCAGTTGAATACTGCCCCTGCTGTGGAACAGGCTTCAGTAATACTATAAAAGAAGCGTTAGTCCTTAAGGCTACTGACCCAAATTGGTCAACTCACTCAATTTTGTCTATTTATATTAATCCCGACAATCCAAGCCTTGCAATTTCATTGAGCTTACCTGACAAACACTTATACTCAGGAAATCTTCACCTTTGCGAAGGGAGTCACCTTCATTACTCTTGCGATTATTATAATGAACGTGTAAGAATTAGACGAAAGCCAAGTGTGAGAACTCAGGCAACACAGATCGTACAAAAGATAGTGTCTGAATTTGAGCCAGCGCACATTTTCATTGGCACTGGCGATCATGATGAACCCGACCTTATTGATGACTTTAAGTTACCAAAAGTCTGGGAGGACAGGGCTTCTAACAAAAATACTAAAAGTACAGAATAAACCTTAGTGCAGTTAGGGAATTTACAATAATGAAAGGAGGCATTCCATGCAAATCAAGATCGACTTACCACCAGGCTTAGAACAAGACTTGATTCGACAAGCGGCTCAATCTAACGTTCCGCTTCAAACCCTCATTTTGCAAGCTTTACGCCACATAACTCAATCAACCGCGATCGCCACTTCAAAGTAGCCGGAAGTCGTCTTGGCTTATGAATGTACGCCTGAACTTCCCCGCGTTTGAATCCTACCGTGACGAACTCATTCCATAACTGAGTTAAGCAAAAAAGGTCAAGTTATCAAGGCAAAACAAAGCAGCTTGTGCATCAGCTATGATCAGTTTAATTAAGGCGTTAGTGTAGGAGGGGATAGTGAACGTCAGTATAGAATTGCCTTCTGAGCTAGAAAATGAACTCTCCACTGAGGCATCTCAGCTTAAATTGCCTTTGTCAGAGTACATTCTTCGCGTTCTCTCCTTTCGCCCTTTTCTGCAAAATCCTCCTACAACAGGGATCGAACTAGTTACCTACTGGGAAAGCGTTGGGGTAATCAACTCTCGACCTGATATCGCTGACAGTCAAGAACATGCAAGCAGGTTGCGCGACCAAGCTGAACATCGCAAGCAAGCTTAGATATCGAGTCATCTAAGCTTTTAGGTAGTGCGAGACATTTCTCTAAGCTGATTTACCAAAACCCATCTAGGCTGAGGATAAAACCGAGCAAGACGGGGCTGCCCAAGAGCTGACTTGGCTGCTGCAAAACTTCTGTCGGTTGGGCAGGGCGATAGACCTCCACCTGCTTAGCAACCCGGTTAAACAACCATCCGAGTTGCACGCCATTCTCCAGATATTCCTGCATCTTGGCTTGTGCCTCGGCCAAGTTATCGCTGGGCGACATCAGCTCCATCACAAAGTCTGGGGCCAAGGGAGGAAACTTCTCCCGCTGTTGAGGCGTTAGGATCTGCCACCGCTCTCGCCTCACCCAGGCCACATCCGGCGAGCGATCGGCCCCATTGGGCAAGTGAAACCCCGTGGATGAATCAAACACAATGCCTAGCTGAGATTGTTCATTCCAAATGCCCAAGCGAATCAGCAGATTGGCATTGCGTGCCCCAGTCTCGCCACCCGTTGGAGCCATAACCACCAAATCTCCGTAGGCTGTTCGCTCAAGCTTCCAATCTGGATTTGCCCGACACAGATCGTAGAACTGGTCAGACGTAAACCCTGCCGTCGCAGGCATTTTGAGAATAGATTGAGCCATGGCGATCGCCAGTTTGAATTAGCCCCATCTTAGCGCTCACCATACTGCTGAAGCGCCAGCCGCGCGGCCCCAGCAATCCCCGCCTGGTTGCCCAGTTCTGCCACCAGCACCTGCATGCCCTCGCGAGAGCTAAGCAGCACGCGAGTCTCTAGCTCGGCCAGGGTCGTCGGTAAAAACAGCTCCGCCGCCGCGCTAATGCCGCCGCCGAGAATCACCGCCTCTGGGGTCAGCACGTATACCAGGCTGGCAATGCCCGCGCCCAGCCAGCGACCATAGGTTTGCCAAAATGCGATCGCATCCTCATTCCCCGCCTTAGCTTGGTTAAACAGCACCGCCGGGGACAAACCTGTCTCTCGCCGAACCGCCTGCACCGAGCAGTGCTGCTCCAGCGATCCTCGGTTGCCGCTGTTGCAGGGCGGCCCCTCGGGGTTGAGAGTAATTAGCCCCAGTTCCCCAGCGGTGCCATTGCGACCCACAAATAGCTTGCCATCGAGAATGATCGCACCGCCGACCCCCGTGCCCAGGGTGAGGGTCAGCACATCCCTAAAATTGCGCCCGGCCCCCAGCCAGGCTTCCCCCAGACCGGCGCAGTTGGCGTCGTTGGCCACCGTGACCGATCGCCCCGTCTTCGCTTCCAGCGCATCGGCGATCGGCACATCATGCCATCCAGCTAGGTTAATGGCGACGCGGGCAATGCGGCCTGCGGCATCGGCGGGGCCGGGGGTGCCGACACCGATGGCAACCGCTTCATGGTTGGGGTCAAGGGCTGCGATCGCAGCCCCCATAGCCTCAATCACGGCTGTTGGCGTTGAGGGCTGGGGCGTCGGCACAGCGAGATCGGCCAGGCACTGCCCCGACTGGGTAAAGCGCCCCAGCTTGATCGCAGACCCGCCCAAATCAACGCCGATCACCTGCTGCTCTGTCGTGCCCATAGCTAACCCCAACCTTGCAAAATCATGCCAGGGCCATTGTCCCAGATTCAGTAGATCACAAAGCCCCTCTCCCAAAATTGGGAAAGGGGTTTGGGGTGAGGGCAATTCTGCGGCCAGGTACGTTTTTTCGATCTACTGAGATTGTCTAAGGCTTATGATTGCGCCTACAGCCAGCCTTTGAACCAATAGATGCCCATGCCAATATATTCCTTAAAGGCGCGGGTGAAATAGTGCAGATTGTCGGTTTGGGGCACCAGGCTGAGCGTGCGGCCCTGCCAGGTGTTCAGCGTGGGGTCAGCGGGGTCGCGGGCCACATGAAAATCCGTCGGGGCTGGAATAGCTTCAAACCCCTGCTTTCTAAAGATCGCCAGGGAACGGGGCATGTGCATCGCTGAGGTCACCAGCAAAATTCGCTCAATGCCAAGATTGGTCAGCAATACCTGGGTGTAGGCGGCATTTTCAAAGGTGTTGAGCGAGTCGGGTTCAAGCAGAATGGCGCTGGGTGGCACCCCCAAGGCCTCAGCCAGCTCGGCCATATCTGCCGCTTCAGAACGACTCTGACCCTGGCCCCAGGTAATGCGCCCGCCGCTAAACACCAGCAGCGGTGCCTTGCCCTCCAGATACAGCCGCGCCCCGTGGAGCACGCGATCGCCCTCCTCAGCCACATCAATCCAGGGTCGGGGTGGAAACTGAGGCTTAATTGCGCCCCCCAGCACCACGATCGCCTCTGCCTCGGGCAAATTCACCGTGTCTTGGTAGCGCCACTCCAGCGAGCGGATCACTGCCGTCGAGACCCAGTTATTGCTGCTCACCAGCAGTAGAGCTAGGGCTAAGGCGATCGCCCCCGCCGCCCACCGAGGCCGCCGTTTGAGGCAAATCAGCGCCACTACCAGCAGCACACAGGCCAACCCCAGCGGATAGATCAGCAGCGGCAGCAGCTTAGACAAAAATAAAAACATTAACTCCGCTCTCCACCACCTACCCCTAACTCACCCATCAAACCTAACCTTTAGGCAGTTCCGCCGCGTCTACACTCCCACGCGGCGGAAAGTGCAAAGTGCAAAATTGAAAATTCAAAATTTTGAACTTTGCACTTTCAATTCATCCATCTCCACCCTATGGGAAGCCACTGCGCGTCTACATTCCCTTACCCCTCACCCCTCTTCCCCAACAGCCCCCTCATCTCCTCCAGCAAACTCTCCTGCTCCGTTTGCAGCGTCTCCAGACGGCTAAGGATCTCGCTCAGCCGATTTTCCCCAGCCTCTAATTTTGCTGGTTTGGCCCACTGCCGCACCAGCAGCGCCGACACTGCACCAAAAATCCAGCCGCTGAGCCGAAACGGTAGCTTTACCAGAGAGAGCCAAAAGCCCTCGGTAAGCCGGGCGATCGCACTCCACAGCCCCGCAAACAGCAGCAGACCCACCACGACCAGCGCGATCGCCCACAGCGGATGCCCAACCAGCCACCCCATCACCGGATGCTCCGCCAGCCAGCCCTGCAACGGCCTCAGCAATGCCGACTGAGCCGCATCCCCCCAAGAATTCGTCCAGGTATCCGTCAACCCTCCCATGCTGCGCCCACCTCCCAACCTTCAGGAGATACCATCTCTCCCCTGTTCCGCCAAACCTAAGATTCATCCCCCCTACTCACCCACCCATCCACCCATCTACCCACCCACTCTCCCTAGGGGGCCGGAGCCACAGGCGGCGTCCTCGGCGGCTCCGGCGGCTCTGGCGATCGACTGGCCAGCAGCCAGCAGCCCAGCAGCCCCAGCAGCAGAGCAGACCCCGACACCGCCAGCACCCAGCGGGGCACCCCTCGCGGCGGTTTGCGTTCCGCCGGGGTGGACACAAACTCGTCGTGCGGTAGGTTCTCCCCGTAGAGCTTGGCCCCAGCGGGGATGGCCGACTCTTGCTGGGCACCGACCCCCACGGAAGGCTCTTGCCCCGTCGGCGTGGGAACCAGAAGCTTGTGCTGCATCAGCACTACGGCGGTGTTGTCGTGGCCATTCTTTTGGTTGGCCAGCTCAATCCACGAGGCCACCGCCGAGTCGAGGGTGACAATGTCTTTGATAATTAAGCCGATGTAGTTGGCCCAGGCGTCTTCGATGCGGTAGTTGTCGCTGAGGCCATCGGAGCAGAGCAGCAAAATTCCCGTTTCGTCGAACACAAACCGCTGAATGTGGGGCTGAAGATGATCGCCGCTGCGGGTGCCCAGAGCCTGGGTGAGCGCTCCGGCATCGCTACGCTCTAGGGCCTGGGGCCAGGTTTGGCGGCAGGCGATCACCTCGCGCCCAGCGATGTCATCGTCCACCGTCAGGGGGTGGCAGTAGTCGGGGGTAATCCAGTAGGCGCGGCTGTTGCCGACGTGGGCCAGGTACACCTCGTTGACCCGGCCCCAGCCGTCGTCGGTCTGCACCCGCTGGGGAATCACCACAGCCATCACCAGGGTGGTGCCCATGCGCTGGCGACCCGCTCGCCCGTGGTTGTCGTTTTGAAAGCTAATCAGCTCGTTGACAATGCGAATCACCGCCTCTAACTGCTGGATGATCACCTGGGGCGGCAGCACCCCCAGCTCGTTTTGGGTTTCGGCCAGCAGCACCGGCAGCTGAATTTGCATCGCCTGCACCGCCAGCTGGCTAGCGACTTCGCCCCCGTCATGCCCCCCCACCCCGTCGCACACCATGGCCACCTGAACGCCTTGGGCGGTTTCGCCCTGGGTGCCCTGGGGCCAGCAGGCATCTTCATTGCGGGGCTGGGTTGGCCCCTGGGCGGTGGCCCCCGACAGGGCGATGCGGGTCGTGGTCGTGGCCGCCTGGCGCAGCAGAATTTGGTTGAGTTCTAGCGATACGGTGTCAAGGTCAAAGGTGCCAGCGTCGATGCGGTTGACGAGCGATCGCAGCGGCTCTGACACAGATAGATGCAGGGGAGACAGGAGCGATCGCCACAGCTCCACCAAATCCGGCAGAGTCGGCGGCTCTGCATCGGGCCACAGTTCTACCAGGCGCAGCCGCCAGCCATCTACCCGCATGTTGCCGGGCTCTAACAGACTTCTGGCCAAGCCCAGCTCGCCGAGCGTTCCCCACAGCTCCCACAGCTGCCAGAGCCAGTTGGCCTGGCGCAGGGGCGGTGCGCTAAACAACCCCGCCGCCAGCTCCGGCAGCAGCTCCCCCGCCTGGGGATGGATTGGGGCATTTTCTAGCAGCAAAATAGGGGGTGCCCCGGTACGCTCTAGCACACCGTATAGCCCCGGCACGTGCAGCCGGTGGGGGTGGGCTTTTAGGTAGGGCAGCGCCGCCCCAGTAAAGGTATCGGGGGCGCTGGGCCGCTGGTCGGGCTCGGTGTCTAGCCAAATGCGCGGGCCTACGATGCGATAGCGTTGACCCACTAGCTCATCGACCGGCAGGGTCTCAATATCGGTGCCGATTACCCAAAGATAGGGCTTATAGCGAGAGGGGCGACGCTCAACACGGTTCATAGCGTTTACGGACGGTTACGGGCACGCGGCAGAGAATCTCTTAAAACAACGTAATTAAGCCCCCAGAAGGCCTGGGCCTAAAGATAGATTAATCCTAGAGGATAGCGAGACTTTCAGAAGGGTAACCTGGGTTGGGTTTCATGGATCAGCGATCTCAATGGGCATCTATATCGGGTTCATTTTCTTCTAGGCTGAACGTTTCTTATGGGCTGCTATGAACTACCCCCTGTTTTGGGCCATTCTTGGGGCCGTCTTTTGCCTCATGGAGCTGTTTTTGCCCACGGGCTTTGTGGAGTCTACCCTGGGCCTGAGCGCCTTTGTCGTCGCCTTTATGGCCCTTGCGGTGCCCTCCTTTAGCGTTCAGATTGTGGTTTGGGTGGCGCTGTCTCTCTTATTTATCTTCTTGCTGCTGAGGTTTGTGCCCAAGCGCACCCCCTACAGCCTGCAAGAGTCAACCGAAGCCCGCACCCTCACTGCGATCGCCCCCGGACAGACCGGGCGGGTCATCTACGAAGGCAACTCCTGGCAGGCCCGCTGCGACGACGAGACCATCACCATCGGTGCCGATCAGCCGGTCGTTGTGGTGCGCCGCAAGGGCAACACTCTGTACGTCATCCCCGAAAGCGCTCTGAGGGCCTAGGTGGGCAGGCGTTGCCCCACACCGATACAACCACTACCGCAAACCCTTTAAGGAATTACAGCTATGGGCGGCTTCTTTAGTTTTCTGATTGTGCTGATTTTTGGCGGGTCGATCGCCGCCGGCTCCGTCAAAATTATCAACCAGAGCGACGAGGCTTTAGTCGAAACTCTAGGCAAATACAACGGCAAGAAGCTCACCCCCGGCCTCAATTTTTTAATTCCATTCCTCGACAAGGTGGTGTTTAGGCAGACCATTCGCGAGCGCGTGCTCGACATTCCGCCCCAGCAGTGCATCACCCGCGACAACGTTTCCATCACGGTGGATGCGGTGGTGTACTGGCGGATTGTGGATATGGAGAAGGCCTACTACAAGGTCGAAAACCTGCAAGCGGCCATGGTCAACCTAGTGCTCACCCAAATTCGCGCTGAGATGGGCCAGCTTGAGCTCGATCAAACCTTTACCGCCCGCTCCGAGATCAACGAAATGCTGCTGCGGGAGCTCGATGTGTCTACTGACCCGTGGGGGGTTAAGGTAACTCGGGTCGAACTGCGCGATATTGTGCCCTCTAAAGCGGTACAAGAATCGATGGAACTACAAATGGCTGCCGAGCGCAAAAAGCGGGCTCTCGTACTCACCTCTGAGGGGGAGCGAGAGTCTGCGGTCAACTCGGCTAAAGGGCGAGCCGAGTCGTCGGTGTTAGATGCCGAAGCTCGCCAAAAAGCCGCCCTCTTAGATGCCGAAGCCGAGCAGAAATCTATTGTGCTGCGAGCCCAGGCCATGCGCCAAGAGCAGCTGCTTCAGGCCCAGGGCACCGCCGAGGCCATGCAGGTAATTGCCAAAACCCTCGCCGCCGACCCTGGCACTCGCGAGGCGCTGCAATTTATCATCGCCCAGCACTACATGGAAATGGGCCTGAAGATCGGCAGCAGCGATAGCAGCAAGGTAATGTTTATGGACCCTCGCAGCATTCCGGCAACGCTAGAGGGTATGCGGGCGATCGTCGGTGAGGGGCAGGCTTAAGCGCAGCGTAGGTTCCTGATGATCAAAAGAGCCTGACACATAAGGTGTGTCAGGCTCTTTTGATAAGGGGAATAGGGGAGAATCTGGAGCCCCCAGGTTCAGGAGGAGTAAGACCTCTGCCTATCTTGAACAACAACCGCTGCTTCGTTAAGCAGCGTTTTTTTCAGGTGGTCAGCGAGGCGCAAGGTCAACGCTAGTATTGTCAACGTGGGGTTCGCATAGCCCCCGGTGGGAAAGACAGAACTGCTGGCCACATACAGATTTGGCACTGAATGCACCTGACAGTTCTCGTTGACGACTCCCGAAGCTGAATCAGAGCTCATGCGCGTTGTGCCCATGTGATGAGCTATGCCCGCTGGCCCCGGCATGGTCAGCTCGCCGTCTCCAAAGTTACTGACGTAGCGCCCTAAGCCTGATTCTTTTGCCGCCGCCGCAAACAAATCCTGGGTTTGCTTCGCGTTATCTCGATCAGATCTGCCCCACCGCCAGTCGAGTTCTATGCGGGGCATGCCCAAGGAGTCGAGCTTGCGGCTGAGCTGAACTCGGTTATTTGGATCGGGCGTCTGTTCGGTGACGAGTAAAACTTCGTAAGACTTGAAGCGATCGTAGATTTGAGGGCTCTCCGACCATCCTCCCCGCCCCAAGCCGTGGAGGAGAGACTGATCGTATTTTCGAGCGTCGTAGACGACACGAGCAATGTAGTCTAAACCACCCGCTATTTTGAGCAGCTTTTGGGCGATCGCAGGCCAATGCTGAGGGCTAGGATGCTTGAGATAGCCATTCTCAGACAGATCCTTCAGCGCGAGCACGGCCTGAGTTTGTCGCCCAGTGGGTCGAGGGAGCAAAACCACAGCATTATTAGGCAATTCCTGCTCAGCCATCGCTTCTTTGGTCAGGGTAATGTGACCCATTGCCGGGCTTCCCTCAACCCGCCGCAGGTCGTAAAAAGCAGCTTGAGCAAAGGTACCTCGATCGCCTGGCAAAAGTCGCCCAATATCCAGCATCGGGTGATCCATAAAGAAGCGACCAACCAAGTCATTTTCGTTACCCACGCCGCCAGGTTGATGCCGATTCGAGGCCAGCATGAGCCTGGCATTTTCAATGCCACCCGAGGCCAAAACAAAGGTTTTAGCCTCTACCCAGTAGCTTTTTCCCGTCAGGTTGCTGACTCGAACCCGCTGCACAGCGTTGTTGTCCTGGGGAACCTCTAGCTCAACAGCCGTTGCGTAGAGATAGATATCCACATTGGGTGCAGCGCCCAACTCGGTGAGATAGTTTTGATGAAATACAGTTCGCTCACCAAACTGAAAAACCTTTGAGGTAAACGTATTGTCAGCAAAGTTAAAGGGCTTTGCTTGAGCATCAGCCCAAGGCTCAGGATTATAGGCAAAAGGCCCAGAATGGGCCACCTCCTGGGCCTTCTCGTAGTAGGGAACCAATTCTTCATAGCGGATGGGCCAGCCGCTGTAGGGCACCCAGTCTCGCTGCTCAAAGTCAATGTCATCCAGAGGAACGTAGCGAACCCCAATCTCCCACTGCCGATCTTCTTTGCGCCCCAGCTTAATTGACCAAATATTGGAGTTACCCCCAAATTGCCGATTGCGAATGTCTTTTAGGGGCAAGAACTCTTCCCCAATATTGTCGCCATAGCTGAGGTCTTGAATATCTAAATCTTGACTAATACCACCGCTTTCTAGTAAGCAGACATGGTTTTCTGTACCCAGAAACTCCCTAGCCAGCGTTACCCCCGCCGGGCCAGCTCCAATAATACAGATGTCAGCTTTTAAGACGTGATCTGCCGAGATTTCGCGAGTATCAATTATCATTACGAACCTACCCTACGAGGCATCAATAATTACTAGGGTCTGGTCTAAAAAGACAAAAGCGAAGCCGAGCTTTTTTGTCTAAACCAGAATTCAGACAGAATCAAATTCCCATCACCATAGGTAAGGGGAGAAAGCCTTTTCCTGGGAAGAGAGAATTTAGACCATCTCTTCGTCAGAAAAAACCTTTAAATTACGCCACGCCTTTCAAAAGCCTTCACGGAAAAAGCGGGTCTTGGCTGACTGCGCTGACTGCTCTTAGGGCTATTCTTCAGCCTGGCACAGGGGCTGTTGATCAATAATTCAAACTACGAGAAAACTGACCTCTTCGTAGAGGCATGCACCGGATGCGGATGGGGACGCTAGGCTTCTAGAAAACTCGAGGATTTCTCAACCCATCTTCGGGTTCGGGTATGGCAAAGCTGTACCAAAGCTGTGTTAAATTGGCTTGATCTTTTCCCGTTAGCCAAGAACCCCCGTTGGCGATCGCGGCTGACAGATTATTGGGAGAAGCGGCCTCAAACAGACTCAGGCAACTCAGTTTGAGGAAGACTGCCAAAGCTAGAGCATCGGCTGGCAGAATGGTTAGACTTGAGTTGATTCATCCAAAGCCTCTACCACCTGCTGATAGATTTCGCGGGCGTGGTTTGGGCTGGTGCCAATGCAGGTGAGGCCCACTTTGCCGTACTCCGACAGGCAGCCCATCAGGTGAAAAGTGGCCCCTACACCACTAATGGAGTTGAAGTGCAGCTGCTTGGTGACGATGATATCCATCAGGTCGCTGGGCAGCAGGCCGCGATAGTGGGGCTTTTGCAGGTTGTCAGAGGCGCGGTAGTAGCGCACCTGCTCTTGCTTGGTGTAAAACAGCCCATCAGTTTGGTGAAAGCGCCCTTCGGTGAGCATTTTCATGGCCATCAGGGGATGGGTGGTGCCGCCCTTGCGCAGATTGATTTCAATGGCCTGGAGATCCCACTCGGGGGCTTTGGGGTCACCTTTGGCCACGGCGATGAAGTCTACGCCGTAGCGCTCTAGAGCCCCTTGGCGGGCCAGCTCTTCGCCAATGCGCTGGCCCATTGCCTGAATTTCGAGGCGGTAGTCGGGCCGGGCAGGGAAAGAGCAGCCGAGAAAGATTTGGCCATCGGGGCCGCCTAGCTCTTGGTCGTGGGTGGAGAGAATTTCGACTTCGCCCAGGGGAGTAATGCGGCCCTGCACGCTGGGGGATTCTTTGTGGTCACCTTCGACAAAGGCCTCGGCGATCGCCCCCAGGACCGGAATTTTGGCCGAGAAGTGCTCCCAGGTTTCGATATCGCTCTGAAAGCTCAGGTGGTGGAAGGCTTCGGTGAGGGCCTGAACGCGATCGCCATGTCCCGCGCTTCCCGGGGCCACCTCCGACAATTTCCGCAGATCTAGAATCGCATTGCCTTCCCCCGAAAATCCTTCGTTGAGCTTGATCACCATGCGCTGGAGGCTGGGGTCTTGCTCCCACACCTCGGCGGTCACCGTGGCGAGGGACGCTTCATCGAACACCAGCTCGCTGCCGATGGGGTGGGGAATGTTGCAGCGCCTAAAGATTTCGCGGCTGCCGCTCTTGGTGCCCCAGTGCAGCAGGTCGGGGTCAAGGGCCAGCAGGGGCAGGCCCAGCGCCAGCGCCAGGTCGCGCTCCCAAGACGTGGAGTTGTAGCAGGTCATGTAGGCGCGATCGGGGTTCACCGCCTTACGAATGCGGTTGAGCAGGCGAGGGCGTTCGAGCAGCTTTTGACTGAGGGGCTTGCCCGAGCTGTCGTAGGCCGACAGCAGAGTGAGGCGATCGCGCGCGTGGGAGCTGGGAATCCCCGGCAGCAGCTCTAGGTAGTAGTCAACGATGCTGGGGTGCAGCGGCTGGGAGGTGATATAGACCAGGTGTGTGTTGGGGTTGCGCAGCCGAATCAGCGAAAATAGGAGCCGCTCTTCGTAGTGGTTGACTCCCTCAATTTTTTGTAGCTCTTCTTGGTCAAGGCTAAGGGAGGGCACGACGACGATGTACCGCTCCTCGGTGTCAAACTCATCGGTGGAAGACCAGCGATCGCGCAGCGTCTGCTGCAATTCTTGAAAACTAGGCGCAGCCTGAGATGACTCTTCTGAGTCAGGCGTTAACCGTCGCACCGAGTCCGTAGCCATAGCCGCCTGTTTCGCCGTCACCATTCTGACTACCCCTCGCGATCGCTCAATCGATTCTGGAATGAAATGAGTATAGACGAAAGCTCTGACCAGCCTTCCCTGGGCCGAGCGACAAGCGCTATATACTATCCCCAGTATTATTTTCACACCGAGGGATAGTCCCTGCTATCCCCACTAGGGCATAGGCTTCAGGGTTCCAGGCACCGTTCTACCGGCAGCTGCTCGACCGCCTTTGGGCCTGACCGCTAGCAGTCATCGCTGAGCTGCGCTATCCGCAGCAAAAGTTCATCGATCTTCTCCCGCAAAACGCTGGCGTGCTGGTTCGAGTGGTTAATCACAATGCTAAACACCAACGGTTCGTAATTGGGGGGCTGCACATAGCCCGACAGCGCCACATTGCCGGTCAGAGCCCCCGACTTGCCCTGCAACCGTCCCTCTAGGGCCGTACCCCGGAACCGATTGCTGAGGGTACCGCTCTGGCCGGCGATCGCCAGCGACGCCCGAAAGGCCCGCCCCTGGGGATGGGTAGTCATCACCTGGAGGGTGTCTACTAGGGCGATCGGCGACACCAGATTGTGCCGCGATAGGCCAGAGCCATCCGCCAGCCGCAGTGCCGACGCATCTACCCCCAGCTCCGTCAGAGAATTTTTGACGGCCTCGCCCCCCGCCTGGCTGGCTTCAGTAATATTGCCGCCCGCCGTCACCCCCAGGGTTTTGAACAGCGCCTCGGCGTAGAGGTTATCGCTATCGCGATTGGCCACCAGCATCAGTTCCCCCACCGAGGGCGACTCCAGCACCGCCAACTCTTGGCCCGCCGGGAGGGATAGGTTTTGCGTAATTGCGGTTTCCCTCACCGCAATGGATTGCCGTTGCAAGGCCTGCTCCATCGCCGCTGCAAACTGTTGAGCCGGATCGAGCACCGCCAAAGTTATGATCTGGGCGCTGCTGCCCTGTACCAAATGCCCCGTCAGCCGCACCGTAGGCGAATCTCCCCTGCGCCAAAGGGCCAACGGCATGGCGGGCGTGCCCGTTGCTACGGTCATCGAATCATTCACCACCGGCAGGGGGCCAGCGGGTAATGGCTGAGGCCAAACCACGCTCAGGGGATAGCCCTCCTGGGTGGGGGCTATCTGTAGGGCGATCGCATTGCGGTTGAGAATTAGACTGTTGACCGGGGCCGCGTAGGCGTACTGGGCGTCTTCCCACTCCCAGGTGGGGTTGGTGGCAAACCCTGGGAAATACGAGTCATCGAGAATGAGGCGGCTGACCTGGCTCACCCCAGCCTGAGCAAGCTGCTGGGCAAAGGATTCGAGCTGGGCCGTGGTCAGGGTGGGGTCGCCCCGCCCCACCACCCGCAGCACCGTACTCTCATCTAAGTCAGGGATGCCATAGACCGACGTGCGCAGGCGGTAGTCTGCCCCGAGGGTATGGGCGGCGGCGGCGGTGGTGAGCAGTTTGATGTTCGACGCGGGGGTAAAGAGGCGATCGCCGTTGCGGCTATAGAGCGTGCGGCGGTTGGAACCCTGGGTTTGCAGCACCATCCCCGTGTAGGCCGTGTCTAAAGGAGCCTGACTAAAGGCGGTATCGAGCTGAGTGACCAGCTGAGCCGGGCACAGGGCAGCAACGGCATCGGCATCGGGCACCAGCGCCCCCAGCAGGCCCAAAGCAAACCCTAGGCCTACAGACTTAACCGGTGGAAGTTTCACCATGAGCAACCCAAAACGCTATGCCAGCAGTCCACCCTATCCCCCAAAGTTCCGATCGCGCTTTTGCAGGGTTTCGACCTGCTCGGCGATCGCCGGATCGTACAGCCGCAGGTAGTTCCAGTAGCCGCCAAATACCGATTGCACATAGCCCTTGGTCTCGGGGTAGGGAATCTTCTCGGCAAAATCGTCGGCATCCACAAAGCCGCCCTTTTTGATCCAGCCCGCCACAGCGCCCGGCCCGGCATTGTAGCTGGCCACCGCAAACAGGGAGTGATTGTCGTACTCCGAGTGGGTGTAGTCGAGGTACCAGGTGCCCAGCTTGACGTTGTCCTCAGGGTTGTTGAGGTCGTAGGTGTCGAGTCCGGCGCGGCCCTTGATCCAATCGGCGGTGGCGGGCATCACCTGCATCAGGCCAGCGGCCCCTACCCCAGAGCGAATCTTGGCTTCAAAGCGCGATTCCTGCCGCATTAGCGCCGTTACGAGCAGCGGGTTGAGCTGTCGCTCAGCCGACCAGGTAGTGATCAAATCTTTGTAGGGCAGCGGATACACCCCGTGCCAAAAGTCGGGGCGCTGCTTGAGGTCGTGAACCACCTCAATATCCGCTGGATCGTCGGCCAGGCTGAGGCTCGACACCTGATAAATGCCGTTGATGTTGTCGTTGGTGCCGAGGCGCATCAGCCCATCGACAAACTGCTCTTCGGGGGTGGGGTCTTGGTAGTTGGCGTACTCCATCTGCCACTGTTCCCAGGCCCGCTGGTCTTGCCCCAGCAGGTACAGCTCTTGGAGGGTGGCGGAGCCGGTGGGTAGGGGGGTGCGCTGGGCAGGCGGGGTGACCGCCGGAGTCTGCGATCGCAGCGATTGAAAATCCCCCACATTCCAGCCCAGGGCCACCGCCGATCGCCAGGCGTAGTACGACTCAGGGTGACGGGCAATCACGCTTTCTAGGGCCTTTTGGGCGACATCGGCCTGGCCCAGCTGTCGGCCCCACTTGCCCACCCAGTACCCGGCATCGGCGGCCAGATCGCTGTCGGGGCTGTACTTGAGCACATCGCTGCCCCAGCTCAGCGCCATACCTAGGTCGCCCTGCTCAGCCGCATTGAGGGCATTTTTCAGACGAATATCCGCCGCCGCATCGGAGTCTTTATACTCCTTTAGAATCAGCTCGCGGGTGCCCTGGGCCGATTCAGTACTGTTCAACTTGTCGAGGGTTTCAGCCCGCGCCAGCAGCGCCTCACCACCTCGGTCAGGGAAGCGGTTGACTACCTGATCGAGCACCCCCAGAGCGGCTTCACCGGGTACGCTCTGGGCCAGGCGCAGCAGCCCCGTGGCGGTTTCGGGCGCGTCGGGAAACTGTCGATCGAGCTGGCTGTAGAGGGCGATCGCGCGATCGCGCTTGCCACTTACCTGGGATCCTCGCGCCGCTCGATACAGATTGCGGGGCGACGGCGGGGCCTGGGCGTAGGCCACCGCCGCATCGCCATAGCTATCAATGCGCCAAAAGCCAAAGCCCACAGTCTGCCAATCTTCGGGGCTAAGCTGGCTGGCAAACTCTGTCTTGAGCCGCAGCAGGGCGGCCCCGGCATTGGGGTGGTGCAGCCCGGCCCGCGCCATAATCATCAGCAGCGGCAGGGCATCCGCCCGGTTGGGGTCGGCGGTCAGCCGCTGGTGTGCCACCTCCACTGCCTTGGGGTGGTTGGGGAACTGCTGCACCAGCCGATCCCAGTAGGCCGGGTCTTGCTGGCCCAGCTCAAAGAGCAGCGGGGCGATCGCCCCATTCTGCTCGTAATCTTTTAACAGACGCTGCTGGGTTTGCAGCGCCGCCTCTGGCTGCCCCGCCGCCCGCTGGGCCTGGGCTAGCGCCAGGGCCACGTAGGGGGCCATCGCCGGATACTCTCCTTCCAGCCCCTCCAGCAAGGGAATAGCGCTGCCGCCCTGATCCTGGCTGATTAAATCCAGCGCCAGCAGATACCGAGCCCGGCTCTGGCTGAGGGTATCCTTTCCATCGGTCGCCACCTGCAGGGCCTCCTGGCGCTGCTCGGCGGGCTGTAGCGCCACCGCCAGCACCGGGTCGTCGGCATCCAAGGCCTGGGGTCGGCCCAAGCCTGGCAGCAGCGATTCTTCCAAAATCACCGAGGAGTCGCCCGTGGAGGACAACGTATTCACCAGGGCAGCCGCCATGCCCAACGACAGGGCGCTGAGCCCCGCGATCGCCACCAGGGGCAGCTTTGCCTTCAACCATTTCACCATGGCACGCCCATGCACTCTAGATAGGGGGTGAGCCGAAAAGTCAGCCCGTGGCGCAACGGGAAAGCCGAGGTAGTTATCTGCCCAGCTGACCCGTGCCGTTCTATCTTACCTAGCCAATTCAGGATTGATTGACTTCCTCTGCCTTCCCCCGCCGAAGGCTGCCCAAGGTTTATAGTAAACAGAGCAAATTAGCCCCAAGGTCGAATGGAATTTCACGCCTCTAACACCCCCCTTTTAGACTGGTCTGGCGACGCCCTGATCATCGGCCTCAGCGAAGACGCCCTGCCCCTCACGGGCATCCTGGCTGAACTTAACAGCCGCGTCTCTGGGCTACTGCAAGATCTAATTGACGACGTTGAATTTACCGGCAAAGACGGGTCTACCGCTATCACCCGGGTGGGCAGTGGGGCCAGCTTTCGCAAGCTGGGGCTGGTGGGGTTGGGGGCTAGCAACGCCATGACCCCCGAGACCCTGCGCCGCGCCGCCGCCGCCGCCGCCCGTCTGGCTAAAAAAGAAAAATCGGCCTCTCTGGGGCTGAGCATGCCTCTAGTGCACAGCGATCCGGCACTTACTGCCCAAGTTCTAGCCGAAGGGGCCAGCCTAGCCCTCCACCAAGACAACCGCTTCAAGTCAGAGGATAAAACCGGCAAGAAGAACGGCAGCGCCACGGTCGAGCACATTCATCTGCTGGGCCTAGGCGGGCAAGAAAGCCGACTCCAAACCGCCCAGGCCATCTGCGACGGCGTTATTCTCGCCCGCGAGCTGGTGTCGGCCCCGGCCAACGTGGTCACCCCAGAAGCCCTGGCCCAAGCCGCCCAAGACATTGCCACCGCCCACGGCCTAGAGCTGGAGATTCTAGAACCAGCCCAGTGCGAAGCCCTGGGTATGGGGGCCTATCTGGGAGTGGCCAAGGCCTCCGATCTGCCGCCCAAGTTCATTCACCTCATCTACAAGCCTGCGGGTACGCCTAGCCGCAAGGTGGCGATCGTGGGCAAGGGTCTCACCTTCGACTCCGGGGGCCTCAACATCAAGCCCACCGGCAGCGGCATCGAGATGATGAAAATTGACATGGGCGGGGCGGCAGCAATGCTCGGGGCTGCTAAAGCGATCGCCCAGCTCAAGCCCAGCGCCGAAGTTCACTTCATCAGCGCCGCCGCCGAAAACATGATCAGCGGTCGCGCCATGCGCCCCGGCGACATTCTCACCGCCTCCAACGGCAAAACTATCGAAGTCAACAACACCGATGCCGAAGGCCGTCTCACCCTGGCCGATGCCCTGGTATTTGCTGAAAAGCTCGGCGTCGATGCGATCGTTGACTTAGCTACCCTCACCGGGGCCTGCATTATTGCTCTGGGCGACGATATCGCCGGGCTGTTCAGCGAAAACGAGGAGCTAGCGGGGGCGATCGCCGCCGCCGCCGAAACCGCTGGCGAAAAGTTCTGGCGCTTGCCCATGGAAGAAAAATACTTCGACGGGCTCAAGTCCATTGTGGCCGACATGAAAAACACCGGCCCTCGCCCCGGTGGCTCGATCACCGCCGCTCTTTTCCTCAAGCAGTTTGTTACCTCCACCCCCTGGGTTCACCTCGACGTAGCTGGCCCGGTGTGGACCGAGAAAGAAAGCGGCTACAACAACCCTGGTGGCACAGGGTTTGGAGTACGAACCCTGGTGCACTGGGTACTCAGCCAAGGGGCATAGCTCCAGGCAACCTGTCTCTGAAAGAACCAAAACTGCGAGCCGCCGTAGCCCCGCCGCAAGATAATGCGAGGCGGCGGCGGTTGTACGCTGATTAACATTTTGACGACGGGCAGGGGCCAGCGGGAACAACCTATCTCCCAGCCCGTCTCTAGGTCTTAGCACATACGCGATCGCTTCTACAGGGCCAGTGACACCAACCTGAAATCGCTAAACATCACTGACATTTCAAACAGTTCCTGTACTGCATAACACTCAGCCAGTCATGTTATTTGTGCTAAACCACCGTAAAGCAAACTTACTTCAGCATCGCTTTTTCGGGCTCAGGATTTGCTGTTGACTTCAGGCAATTGGTGAGTCAACTTAACTTCTAACTTGCCCGTGTTCTAAATATGACTGCCGTTTTTCGCGGTGGTCACTCGAATAGCGAGTCGTTAGTTCTTAAACCATGACCGTTCTACCCGATCCAGGTTTTTGGAATTCCATGCCAGGCCCTAGCTCTTTTCTTTTTTAAGCACTAAGCGGCTTATTTAAGCATTAGGCATCTGCAATAGCTACGTTCTTGCTTAGCAACATTGCTTAAGCCAGACTTGTTGCATAAAATTGCTAGCTAGCAGGCAAAAGAAAGCATTTTTACGGAACCAAAAGTCTCATCCTAAAGGTAGTTATCGTTCGACCTAATCTGACTGTAGCGTTAGTCTAGACACAGCTTTTGTCTGATTGAAAAGCGCATTCATGGTTTGAGAATGAGCACACCACCATAGCCTGTCATTGTTCCCGATAAACCTTGATGAGCGCCGTAGAAGCGTCATTACCGTTTGTTAATGTTGTCTCATTGGGATAATTCCATGAAGTTCACCGACTATTTTGACCGCATTGCGATCGTTTATTTGCCGGAGCGAAAGCGACGGTTTAGAAGTATTCAGCGCCAAGTTGAGCGCCTAAGCATAGAAAACAAAGTGCAATGGTTCCAGGGCTTAAAGTTCAAAGATGCTGGGCCGTTTCCTAAAGCCAGTGTGAGAGGTTGCGTTATGAGCAACTACGAGCTACTTCGCAAAGCTGCTGACGACAATGTCGAACGCCTCCTGCTGTTTCAGGAAGACTGTGTACTGAGCCAGCGGCTCATCCGTCAAGAGTCGGCAATCTTAGACGAACTGGCCAACCGCAGCTGGGACTTTGCCTACCTTGGTTGTCAGCCCTATTCCAACGATCAGGCCAATGGCAAAAAGACCTCTCTTGACCCTACGCCCGATCGTTTCTTTTCTCGGGTTAGACTGCGGCAAAACGTTCGTGAAACCCATTTTTGGGCTTGTCAAGGCCGGGCTATTCCAAAACTTGCCGAATTCATGGAGGCATCTTTCGATCGCCCCATGGATCACCCAGACTACGGGCCTATGTACTTTGATGGGTACATGAACGAAATTCGCTACCGCAATCCAGAATTAGTCACCTTAGCCGCCGCCCCAAACTTAGGCTGGCCCCTAAGCAGTGCCAGCAACCTGAACCCAGGCAAACTAGACCGCATTCCTGGGGTGTCTTCAGCATTACAGGTTGTTCGAGGAACCAAAAACTTTTGCTTAGAGACCGCCGACTTTGTCCAGCACGGGTTGACACCTGCGGTCAACCGTCTGGTTAACGACTAACACTAACTAGGCGCTGTCTTCTCTGGCATACCCAGTTCCCAGAGAAACGACTGTTGGAGCTAGCGTCTTTATCCAAAGGCGTGGGATGGCGATGACTCACCAAATCAATCATCGCCATCCGCCGTAGAACAGCAAGAAATATCCCTAAGAAAGAGTCACAAAAAGCCGTCTAGGTGTGAGGTGGGCTACTGCTATCGATTTGCTGATCGGCTATCATGGCAAAAAATATTGTGCTTGAGGACTTTTAAGGATAAAGCGTTTAGCTTCCTAGTCCGTGGGTACGATACCTAACCCCTTGGCATTTTGGTTCGGAGAGACTCGTGACTATCTACATTGGGAACTTGTCCTTTCAGGCTTCTGAGGACGATATTAAAAGTATTTTCGCCGAATATGGTGAGGTCACCCGAATTAGCCTCCCCATAGATCGAGAAACCGGTCGAAAGCGAGGCTTCGCCTTTGTCGATATGGCCGACGAAGCTAAAGAAGACCAGGCGATCTCTGAGTTAGATGGAGCTGAGTGGCTAGGGCGCGAACTGCGGGTCAACAAGGCTCGCCCTCGCACTGAAAATGGCGGTGACGATCGCCCTAACCGCAGCAATCGGTTCTCCCATAATCCTCTCTAGCCTTTCCTATCTCCCACGTCAGGCTACGGTTCAGGATAGGTAGCTCTGCTCAAAGCTATCTGTCCTGAACCGTGGTCCTGGTTTTACGCTATTCTTCATCCACTGCCGTTGGTTAAACAGGATAGCTATGGCACGGTGGCGATGGGTGTTTCTCCCGCTAGGGCTATTGGTTAGCTTAGGGGCATTGCTGCTGCTAGCCGATTCACTGCTGCGCCTTTATACCGTTCTAGCCCTGCTGTCACCCCTACTGGCCCGAGCAACGCTGGGCGCAATAGTACTCCTTGGCCTAGCATCCGTCGGAGTGGGTATCTACCGTCTCTGGCCATTTCTACGTCCTCGCCGCCACCGCCGCCTTCAGTCCCCCCGCCATTCTGGAGAAGCAGCAACGGTCAATTTACGCGCCGTACAAAGCCAGGTCGAACAGATTCAGGATCAGGTGGCCCGTCAAGCGCTACAGCAAAAAGCACTAGATCTACAGTCCGATCGAAATACCCGTGCCCTAACTATTGCCGTATTTGGGGTGGGGTCAGCGGGCAAAACGGCGCTTATTAATGGGCTTTTAGGGCAATCCGTAGGCGAGATAGGCGCGTCTATGGGCACAACCCAAGTTCAGCAAACCTACCCATGGACGATTGCAAACAGCCCTAGGGAGCTACACATTATTGATACTCCTGGCATTGCTGAGGTCGGCATCGCGGGCACCGAAAGAGAAGCAGGGGCTCGCAAAACCGCCGCCGCCGCCGATTTGATCGTATTTGTTATTGACGACGACCTGCGGCAGGCAGAATATGCCGTCTTGAAATCGCTGGTAGAAATAGGCAAACGATTACTATTGGTGCTCAACAAGGCCGATCGCTACGTTGAATCTGACTTAGAGGCACTGCTAGACCGCCTGCGATCGCGCGTCGTGCCGCCCCTAAGCTCTGATGACGTCGTTGCAGTAGCTGCTTTACCCCAACCTCTACCTCGGCTAGGGGGTGGCTGGCTGCAAATGCAGCCCAACCTACTCCCCCTCCAGACACGCCTCGCCGACCTGCTCCGTCAAGAGGGCGAAACCCTCATTGCCGATAACCTGTTACTCCAAAGCCAGCAGATCGGAGAAGCCGCCCGGCAGCTGATTGATGGGCAACGCCAAACCCAGGCCGACGCTATTATCGATCGCTACCAGTGGCTAGGGGCCGGGGCGATCGCCATTACCCCCTTACCCGGCCTCGATTTTTTAGCCACCGCCGCCATCAATGCCCAAATGGTCGTCGAACTCAGCCAGATATACGGCTGCGAGGTCAGCCTAGAAGAAGGCAAAGCCCTGGCTCTGTCAGTTGCTAAAACACTAACCGGTCTAGGGTTAGTCAAAGGTACTTTAGACCTCCTAGCCTTAGGTCTGCAAACCAACCTGGCCACTGTAGTAGCTGGGCGTGCCCTCAAAGGTGCTAGCGGTGCCTATCTGACCCGCATCGCTGGCAAAAGCTTTGTAGAGTACTTTCGTGAAAACCAAAGCTGGGGTGATGGCGGCATGAGTGCCGTTGTCGAGCAGCAGTTTCGCCTTAATCAGCGTGATACTGTCATGAAAGCCTTCATCAGAGAAGCAATTGCTCGAGTTGTTCCCATGGTATAGGGGCAATTTTGGGAAAAAACCCAAAGATTAAATCTCCAACAGCTCAATAACCGAAGCAGCTTCACTCTTCCGGGCATACTGCAGGATAGCCATATCTATTACCCTCGTCAGCCCTAATCCCGGTTACTACCGGTAGGTAGGGCTGACTTTTTTACAAGACTGCATGCTTCTACATCAACCCTGAGTGTTCAAAGTCGGTGCAATCAATAGCAGATTCTGATAGAGCACTTTTGGGATGTATAGGACATTTAAGCCGATAATCATTGGTAAAGTAGCGACAATTCGCACAGGGAATTTTATGCATCGCTGATGCCCTATCCATCCCATCCCTCACCGATGTCACTAAATTCCAAGCGATCAATCCCATCAATCCCCAAGCCACAACAAAGCAGACCGGCCCTAGCACAGACCGCACCACCAACACCAGCCCCGCTGGCAGTGCCATGAGTTGTAGCACCATACTTCAAAGCCTGAAATTGTGTCCCTACAGCTTCGGCCATTACCTTAGATTTAGCACCCAGCCGCCCCACAAATTATTGAATCTAGACGTTCTGCAACAGAGCGCTAGCTAAACCTAACACCCAGATCGACTAAGGTTGTCTGCCCTCAGTCGCGATCGCCAACTGAACCCCCGGCAGAGTCCGCAGTCGATCCATCACCGTCACCACACGCCCGTGGGGCACCGATTGGTCTGCACGAATTACCACTAAGCCCCCATCCGTCAGCGTACCCAGAGTTTGAATGGCCTCCAGAAGCTGTTCATCACTCACTGCCCTATTCCCCACAAACAACTCACCCTCTGCATTCAGCGTTACCACCACCTGTCTCAGAGCCTGGGTCTCAGCCGTCTCAGCCCCTGGCAGAATCACCGGCAGACCTTCATTGCGAGTCAAAAAAAGACTAGAAAGAATAAAAAATGCCAATACTGCAAACACCACATCAATCATCGGCACGATATTGATCTGTACGGGTGCCTCCGGATCTTCAGGGAGATGCATAATTTAAAGAATCCCAAATAAAAAGCAATATTTTTAAAGAACTAGACGGCACGAGCCATATACAAAAGCTTTTCAGCGATCGCATTAGCCACCGGCATCACAGATAGCCGATTCCCCCGTCGTACCACCCATAAATCATCAGGAGAAAACGTCTCTCGAAGTTTTTCTAAGCTCATACTAACCTCAAAGGTTTCTAGGTAGCCCACGGTCACCGTGTACCAGCGTGGTTCTTCTCTAGAGGACTTTGGGTCGTAATACTTGCTGGCTGAGTCAAACTGGGTAGGATCAACAACATTAATTTCTACAATTTCCATCAATCCCACAATCCCTGGCGACTTCGTATTTGAGTGGTAGAAAAAAGCTTTGTCGCCCACCGTCACACTGGTGAGAAAATTGCGCGCCTGGTAATTGCGAACCCCATCCCAGATATCTGTGCGATCGCGTTCTAAATCATCAATGCTATACACATCCGGTTCAGACTTCATCAACCAGTAGGCCATCGCCAACTACCTTTTCCAAGAGAGCAATTTGAGGTTCCGTGCTAGCTGTTACCGTAGCCTGTCGGCCACCACCCAACCTATGGCTTAACGTCAAGTGAATAGACTCTTTAGGATATTCCATCATCCGCTCAGCCCATTCAATTACGACCACCCCATGAGCAGTTTCTTCTCCGTCCCAGTAAGTCTCTAACTCCAAAGATCCAACCTGACACGGCTCAAGCCGATACAAATCCACATGATAAAGAGGAATACGCCCCTCCAAATACTCATTCACCAAAGTAAACGTAGGACTACTGATCGGTTCACCAATATCTAGGCTATATCCTAGCCCCTGAACCAAAGTCGTTTTGCCACTGCCCAAGTTGCCAGACAGCAACAAAACTGTCCCTGGCTGACAATACTGTCCAAGACAGTACCCAAGTCTCCGCGTTGCTGCGACAGTCAACAAATCAAATTCAAAAGAAACCTGTGCCATTGATTCACAACAAGTCTACTATCGATGACCTCGTAGCTAACCTTCACGTTATCGTTCCTCAGTTTCCGATTGCCCGTAGACATGGAAAAAAAACAACCCTCTCGACCTTAGGGGGTCGAGAGGGTTGTTAAAGAGGAACCTGGCATCGAGCTATTTTGACAAGGGGCAACCCCCTCACTATCTTCGCCGCA
>JAESGV010000107.1_pt1 | contig 143343 bp, 133 predicted proteins | sample 9269781 | NCBI WGS metagenome assembly JAESGV01 (sample SAMN15741586, study PRJNA653496) | algae metagenome | isolation source: Tildeniella torsiva UHER 1998/13D and co-occurring heterotrophs from... | place: Slovakia: Slovak Paradise National Park, Hrabusice, Kosice Region | collected 2000-01-01 | reverse complement strand
CGCACCCGGGATCAAAACCGGGACAACCGCCCAACTGGTGGATGGTCACCAACGCGACTCGGGGGTGCTTCCGCGGAAGCACCCCCGAGCAGCACACTCACTCACCTATCCGCGCGGCCTCTCAGGCCAGGTCGAGGCCGATGTCGAGCGCGACGGCCGACTTGGTGAGGCGCCCCACCGAGATCATGTCGACCCCGGTCGCGGAGTAGTCGCCGATGGTGTCCAGGGTGACCTCGCCCGACACCTCGAGCAGCGTGCGGCGAGGCAGCCCGCCCTGACGTTCGCGTGCCGCAGCGACGCAGCTCGCGACCTGCTCGACCGACATGTTGTCGAGCAGGATCGCGTCCGCCCCGACGTCGAGTGCCTGGACGCACTGCTCGAGCGAGTCGCACTCGACGTGGATCGTGCGGGCCGGCCACCGGTCACGAGCCGTGCGCACCGCCTCGGCGATCGACACCCCGCCGAGGTGGTTGTCCTTGACCAGGAGCCAGTCCGACAGGTTGCCGCGGTGGTTGCGGCCGCCGCCGGCGCGCACGGCGGCCTTGGACAACGTGCGCAACCCGGGCACCGTCTTGCGGGTGTCCCACACGCGGGCGTCGCCGCCCGCCGCGGCCGCGGCGACGTACTGCGACGTGAGCGTCGCGATGCCCGACAGGAAGGACAGGAAGTTCAACGCCGTGCGCTCGCCGGACAGGATCGAGCGGAACGGCCCGCGCACGACCGCGAGCACCTCGCCCGCCACCAGCTCCGCGCCCTCGTGCACCGACCAGGACACCTCGACCGACGGGTCGAGCTGCGCCCACGTCTCGGTGACGCACGCGGTGCCCGCCAGACGGCCGGCGGTCCGCGCCGCGAAGCGCGCCTCGCCGGGCCCGTCGGGCACCAGGGTCGCCGTCAGGTCCCCCAGCGGGCTCAGGTCCTCGGCCAACGCCCGGCCGACCGCCTCGCGCACCGCGGTCGCGGGCGGCTGGAGCCAACTGTGGTCGTGCGCTGGGTTCACGGACGCAGTGTTGCACGCGACGTCGACACGCCCGCGTCCCCGCCCGACACCACCAGCCGGTGCGTCTGGGCCGGATCGAGCTGGGGGTGGTCGGTCCTGGCGTGCGTGCCGCGGCTCTCCGTGCGAGCGAGCGCGGCGGCGACCAGGACCCATGCGATGCGTGCCAGGTTGTCGACCTCGACGGACTCGACTCCAGCTGGCTCGACTCCTGCGTGCTCCGCTCCCCCGGGCTCGCCCACCGCCGGCCCTCCCACCGCTGGCCCACCCACCGCGGCGAGCGTGTCCGCGATGACCTGGAGGCAGGAGCGCAGGCTGGCCTCGCTGCGCAGCACGCCGGCGTCGATCGACATCGACTGCTGCAGCCGCGCCCGCAGCGCGGCGGGTGACGGATCGTCGGGGCGCTCCGGCGACGGCAGCTCCACCAGCGTGAGCGCACGCCCGCCGATGACCATGTCGTCGTCGCCCGGATCACCGTCGAGCGCCACGACGGCGCGCATCGCGCCGGTCGCCGTCGGCCCGTCGACGCCGGCGGCGATCGACTCCACCGCACGCGGCCCGAACACCATGCCCTCGAGCAGCGAGTTCGACGCCAGGCGGTTGGCGCCGTGCACGCCGGTGCAGCTCGTCTCCCCCGCCGCCCACAGGCCGGGCAGCGACGTGGCCCCGGCGAGGTCGGTCACGATGCCGCCGCACTGGTGGTGCGCCGCCGGGGCGACCGGGAGCCAGTCCACCCTCGGGTCGAGACCGGCGGCCGCCAGGTCCGCGTGGATCGTGGGGAACCGGCGGTCGAAGTGCTCGAGGCCCGTCGCATCCAACCAGACGTGGTCGGAGCCGTGTTCGACCATCGACGCCAGGATGGCCCGCGACACGACGTCGCGCGGGAGGAGCTCGTCGACGAAGCGCTCGCCCGTGGTGTCGCGCAGCAGCGCGCCGTGGCCGCGCAGCGCCTCGGACAGCAGCGGCCGCGGCATGCCGGGGTGGTGCAGCGCCGTGGGGTGGAACTGGAAGAACTCCAGGTCGGCGACCGCGACGCCGGCGCGCAACGCCATGGCCACGCCGTCGCCGGTGGCGACCGCGGGGTTCGTGGTCACTGCGTACAGCTGGCCCGCACCGCCGGTCGCGAGCAGGACGTTGCGGGCGGCCACGTCGTGCACACGTCCGTCCGCACCCAGTGCCCGGACCCCGGCGCAGCGTCCGTCGCGCACGAGCAGGTCCAGCGCGAACGTGTGCTCGTGCAGCACCGCCGCGGTGAGTCGCACGGCGTCCACCAGCGCCCGCTCGATCTCGGCGCCGGTCGCGGCACCACCGGCGTGCACGACCCGGGCGACCGAGTGGCCGCCCTCACGCGCGAGCTCCAGGTTGCCGCCCTCGTCGCGGTCGAACTCCGCGCCGAGCGCTATCAGGTCCTCGACCCGCCGTGGGCCCTCGTCGACGAGCACCCGCACGGCGTCGACGTCGCAGAGGCCCGCCCCCGCGGTGAGCGTGTCGGCGAGGTGCAGGTCGATCTCCTCCGGGTCACCTGACAGGGCCGCGGCCACCCCGCCCTGCGCCCAGCGGGTCGTCGCCAGATCGAGGCCGCCCTTGGTGATGACCCCCGCACGCAGGCCATGTGTTCCTGCGGCCTGCACCGCGGCGGACAGCCCCGCGACACCGGAGCCCAGGACCAGCAGGTCCAGATCGGTGTCGTTCACGCGGGACGGTCCAGGAAGGGCACCGGGCCGAGGGGCTCGACCTCCGCGACCGACACGTTGTCGATGAGCCGGGCCCGGCCGAACCGCACCGCCGCGAACAGGCGCGACCGCTCGTCGGCGTGGCGCAGCGGCTGGAGCGTGCGCGGGTCGGCCACCTCCACGTAGTCGACCTCGCCGAGCGGGGCCGTCTCGAGCTCGCCGCGCATCACCGTGCGCACCTCGTCCGCGTTCGTGGTGCCCGTCCGCACCGCGGACGCGCCGAGCCGCAGGGCTCGCTGCAGCACGGGCGCGACCGCCCGCTCGTCGTCGGTCAGGTAGACGTTGCGCGAGGACATCGCCAGGCCGTCGTCCTCACGCACGATCGGACAGCCGATGACCTGCACCGGGAACGACAGGTCCTCGGCCATGCGCCGCACGATCGCGAGCTGCTGGAAGTCCTTCTCGCCGAAGTACGCCCGGGACGGCCCGACGATGTTGAACAGCTTGGCGACGACCGTGCAGACACCTCCGAAGTGGGTGCGGCGCGACACGCCCTCCATGACCGACGAGAGCGCCGGGACCTCGACACCGGTGAGCACGGCGTCGCGTCCCTCCGGATACATCTCGTCGAGCGACGGGCCGAACAGGACGGTGGCGCCGGCGCTCGAGGCCTTCTCGGCGTCGCCCTCGGGGTCACGGGGGTAGGTGTCGAGGTCTTCTCCGGGGGCGAACTGCAACGGGTTCACGAAGATGGTGACGACGACGACGTCGCACTCCTCGGACGCCGCACGCACCAGCGACAGGTGGCCGTCGTGGAGGTACCCCATGGTCGGGACCAGGCCGACGGTCCGACCGGCGCGCCGGGCCGTGTCGAGCTCGTCGCGCAGCTCGGAGATGGTCGCCACCCGCTTCACGAGCGGCACTCTACGGCGGCGTCAGCCATCGGGGTCCACCAGGCGCGCCGCGTGCTCGGCGAGGACCCGGTAGGCGTCGCGCTCGGCCTCGGGCAGCGCGTCGAGATGCCGCTGCACCGTCGCCCAGTCGCCCCGCGCGACCGGTCCCGTCAGCGCGGTCGCCGGGTCCGACGCGACGACGTTCGCGAGCGCCCCGACCGCCAGGTCCAGGTAGGCCTCGAGCGGGACGTCGACCGAGCCGGCGAGCCGTTGGACCTGGCCCATCAGCGCCACCAGGTGGTTCGAGGCCACGACGGCAGCGGCGTGGTAGATGGTCCGGTCCTCGTCGGCGACCGCCACGGCGCGACCGTCGAGCGCCTCGACCACGCGCTCGACCAGCGGATCCCCGGCCACGCCGAACCAGGCGCCGCGGAGGCGCTCGGCACCCCGCCCGCGGTCCGAGAGCGCGACCAGCGGGTGCACCGACCCCACCCGCGGGTGGGGGGCGAGCACGTCCAGGCCGAGCGATCCGGCGCAGTGCGCCACGACGACCGAGTCGTGCGTCGCCAACTGCGACGCGACGGTCGCGACCGCCGGGTCCGGCACGCACAGGAGCACCAGGTCGTGGTCCCCACTGGCGGATGCCTCGGCGGCGGCACCGTGGTGGGCCGTCTCGACCTCCCACCCCGCGAGGGTGAGCGCATCGGCGAAGGACCCCCCGGCGCGGCCGACCCCGATGACCAGGAGCCGTGGGGTCGGCCCGGGGCTCACCGCGGCACGCCGCTCACAACGCCGCCACCTGGCGGACCGCGCCGTGCGCGAGCTGCAGGTCGCGCTCGTCCACCAGCTCGGGCGCCAGGTCGCGCAGGGGGGCGAGCACGAAGCGGCGCTCCTTCCAGCGCGGGTGCGGGATGGTCAGGCGCTCGGTGTCCATCGTGACGCCGTCGATCCAGATGATGTCGATGTCCAGGGTGCGAGGGCCCCAGCGCACCTCGCGCACCCGCTCCGCCGAGGACTCGATCCGGTGGCAGACCCCCAGCAGCTGCAACGGCGTCAGCCGGGTCCACAGCTCCGCGACCAGGTTCAGGAAGCTCTCCTGGTGGGGACCACCGACCGGGTCGGTCTCGTAGACGGGGGACACCGCGACGACGTCGGGCAGCGAGTCCACGGCCTCGCGCAGCAGCGCGCGTCGGTCGCCGAGGTTCGAGCCGAGCGACAGGAAGGCGCGAACGGGGGTCACGAGGTTCGCTCGCGGCGCACCCTGACCCCCGACGACGCCAGCTGCTGGGGCACCGGGGGTCGGAGCTTGCGCACCGCCACCTCGACCGAGGTGATGCGGGCGTCCGCGGCGAGCACCCGCTCCGCCAGCACGACGCACAACCGCTCGAGCAGCTCGGGGCGCAACGTCGCGACGACCTCCTCGACGAGCTCGCAGACCGCCCCGTAGTCGACGGTGTCGCCGAGCGCGTCGCTGCGGCCGGCATCGCCCACGTCCAGGCAGAGGTCCAGGTCCACCTCGAGCGGCTGCGCCCGCGTGCGCTCCTCGGGCAGCACCCCGACGATGCCGGTGAGGCGCAGGCCGCGCAGTTCGATCCGGTCGGCCGCGCTCGACACGGTGGGCTCCCGGTCAGTCCCGGACGACGAGCCGGGCGGCCTCGCCGACGAGCTGACGCCCGTCGGCGCCGATCTGCCGACCCGTGATGTGCTCGATCAGCGCGATCGCCTTGGGTGGCTCGGGCACCATCGCGTTCCACACGAGGTAGCCGGCGAGGAACCCGATGAGGCGCTCGGACAGCTCGTCCTGGTGCAGGATCAGCCGCTTGCGCTCCGACAGGAGCCGGCGGAGCTCGCCGTAGGACTGCTCGAGGTAGCGGGGCAGGTCCTCGGAGGCCGGGAACGGCCAGTGGCGCCAGTGCACGCCGAGCTCGTCGTAGCTGTGCAGGTTGTTGGGCGCCGAGGAGACCGAGATGACCAGGTCGAAGCCCTGCTCGCGGATCCAGATGATCTCTTCCTGGCGCCGCACCTTGCGGTGGTTCTGGCCGAACCCGCCGGGCCGCTCGCAGATCGCGAGCTGGTCCTTGATGATCCAGCTGAAGTGACGGGGCTGGATGCCCTGTGCCCACTTGCCCTTGGCTGCCACCTCGTCACCTCCTTCGTCGTGATCGTCCGGACGGACGGCGGCGATCGTAGAGGATCTGGAGCGGGTCAGAAGCCGCCGGAGACGATCGTCGCCGCCTGGACGGTCGCCGCGACGTCGTGGGCCCGCACGATCCGTGCGCCGGCGGCCATGGCCCAGGTGGCGGTCGCGAGCGAGCCGTCGAGGCGGTCCGACAGCTCGACGAGCGGCGTCCCGACGGGCGTCCCGCCCCGCAACGGCGGGCGACCTGCAGCATCGGAGCGGGCCAGCAGCTCGCCGGTGAAGCGCTTGCGACTCGTGCCGATGAGGACCGGATGCCCGTCGCCGACGAGCAGGTCGAGATGGGCGAGCAGCTCCACGTTGTGCCGGGTGGTCTTGCCGAAACCGATGCCCGGATCGACGAAGATCTCGGTCACACCGGCGAGACGGGCGCGCGCCGCCCGGTCGGCGAGGAAGGTGCGCACCTGCTCCACCACGTCGTCGTAGTGCGGGTCACGCTGCATCGTCGTCGGGTCGCCGGCCATGTGCATGGCCACCCAGCCGACGCCGCACTCCGCCGCCACCTCCCACAGCGAGGCGCTCACGTCGTTGATCAGGGTCGCGCCGGCCGCCACCGCCGCCCGGGCGGTCTCGGCGTTGCGGGTGTCGATCGAGAGCCGGACCCCGGCCGCTGCTGCGTCCTGCGCGACCGCCTCGAGCACCGGCAGGACACGCCGGCACTCCTCGACCGGGTCGATCGGGTCGGCACCGGGCCGCGTCGACTCCCCACCGACGTCGATCCAGGCGGCGCCCTCCGCGATCATCCGCATCACACGGGCGTGCGCTCGGACCGGATCGAGGAACTCGCCGCCGTCGGAGAACGAGTCGGGCGTGACGTTCAGGATGCCCATCACCTGGACCGTATCGGCGTCGGGCCGTGGGTCGAGCACCATCGGAGCGGGCTGCACGGTGGCCTAGCGGGCGCGCTCGACGAACCGCATCGCCTCGGCGCGGGCGGCCGAGTCGGTGCGGAAGATGCCCCGCACGGCAGAGGTGACCGTCGAGGCGCCGCTCTTGCGGATCCCTCGCATGGCCATGCACATGTGCTCGGCCTCGATCACGACCAGCACCCCGCGAGGGTCGAGGGTCTGCTCGATCGCATCGGCGATCTGCGTGGTGAGCCGCTCCTGGACCTGCGGCCGTCGCGAGTAGCCGTCGACCAGGCGGGCCAGCTTGGACAGACCGGTGACCCGTCCGTCGGTGTTGGGGATGTACGCCACGTGCGCCTTGCCGAAGAACGGCACGAGATGGTGCTCGCACATGGAGAACATGGAGATGTCACGCACCATGATCATCTCGTCGTGACCGGCGTCGAAGGTGACCTTGAGATGCCGGGTGGCGTCCTCGTGCAGCCCGGAGCAGGTCTCGGCGTACATCCGTGCCACACGGGCCGGCGTGTCGAGCAGGCCCTCGCGGTCGGGGTCCTCGCCGATCGCCGAGAGGATCTCGCGCACCGCTGCCTCGATCCGCGGCCGGTCCACCGCCGGCGAGAGGTGCGACGGCAGCGGGAGCTCGTCGGGCACGTTCAGGTCGGCGGCCAGGTCGACCTCGTCAGCGTCGTGGATCTGGGTCATGTGGCCGTTCCTCGGGGTTCGGTCGCAAGGGGTACGGATGGTCCGACCCCTGCGAGCAGCTCGACGAGGTCGTCCTCGGCGAGCGTCTCGCGCTCGAGCAGCGCGGCGGCGAGCCGATCGAGCACCGCACGGTATTCCTCCAGCAGGCGGCGCGCCCGCGCGTGCGCCTCGTCGAGCAGGCGGGCGATCTCTTCGTCGATGCGCGCCGCCAGCTCGTCGGAGTGCTCGGCGGAGCGGGTGTGCTCCCTGCCGAGGAACGGCTCGCCGTCGGCGCGGGCGAAGCGTTGGGGGCCGAGCTTCTCGCTCATGCCGTACTCGACGACCATCGAGCGGGCGATGCGGGTGGCCCGCTGGATGTCGTCGGTGGCGCCGGTCGTGATCTCGCCGAAGACGACCTCTTCGGCCGTCCGTCCGCCGAGGGTCATGGCCAGCAGGTCCGACAGCTCCGTGCGCGAGTGCAGGTGGCGGTCCCGTTCCGGGAGCATCACCGTGTAGCCGAGCGCCGCGCCGCGGGCGACGATCGAGATCTTGTGCACCTCGTCGGTGCCGGGCAGCAGATGTCCCACGAGCGCGTGGCCCGCTTCGTGCACCGCGACGGTGTGGCGCTCGAGCGGCGTCATGATGCGCCCCAGGCGCTCCGGACCCGCCATGACGCGATCGATGGCGGCCGCCACGTCGACGGGGCCGATGGTGGTGGCGCCGCGTCGGGCGGCGAGCAGCGCCGCCTCGTTCAGCAGGTTGGCCAGGTCCGCGCCGGTGAAGCCGGGGGTGCGGCGGGCGAGCACGGACAGGTCGACCGCGTCGTCGATCGGCTTGTGGCGTGCGTGGACCTCGAGGATGGCGGCGCGTCCGCCCACGTCGGGCAGGTCGACGACCACCTGGCGGTCGAACCGCCCGGGCCGCAGCAGGGCCGGGTCGAGCACGTCGGGGCGGTTGGTCGCGGCCATCAGGATCACGCCGCTCGCGGCGTCGAAGCCGTCCATCTCGACGAGCAGCTGGTTGAGCGTCTGCTCGCGCTCGTCGTGGCCGCCGCCCACCCCGGTGCCCCGGTGGCGACCGACCGCGTCGATCTCGTCGACGAACACGATCGCCGGCGCCTGTTCGGTCGCCTGCTTGAACAGGTCGCGCACGCGGCTGGCGCCGACGCCCACGAACATCTCGACGAAGTCCGACCCGGAGATGGTCATGAAGGGCACGTCGGCCTCGCCCGCGACCGCCCGCGCCAGGAGCGTCTTGCCGGTGCCGGGCGGGCCGCACAGGAGCACGCCGCGCGGGATCCGGGCACCGAGGCCCTGGAACCGTTCCGGGTCGCGCAGGAACTCGACGACCTCCCGCAGCTCCTCGACGGCCTCGTCGGCGCCGGCGACGTCGTCGAAGCGCACCGGCGTCTCGGACTCCGACGCGAGCCGCGCCTTGGCCCGGCCGAACTTGGTGGCCCGGCCCCCGGTGCCGAGCTGGAGCACGAACCACACCATGATCCCTGCGATCACCAACGTCGGCAGCAGGGTGACCAGCAGGTCCATGAGGGTGCTGCCGTCGGCGTTGTCGGCCTCGGCCTCGATCCCGGCGGCGAGCAGGTCCTCGGTCAGCTGCTCGCCGTAGGCCTCGGGGAAGACCGTGCGGTACTCGGTGCCGTCGGTCAACTCGCCACGGACGGTGTCCTGGCGGTTGTAGACGGTCGCCGTCTCGACCTCACCGTCGGCGAGCCGCTCGGTGAACTCGTCCAGCCGCAGCGTCTCGGGCTCGGAGCCCAGGCGCGGCACGACGACGGCCGCGGCGACGACCACGACGGCGAGCACCACCAGCGCACGCCACGAGGTCAGGAAGGTCCGGAGTTTCGTCCTCAAGGCGGCTCAGGGTATCCACGGGGCCCGACGTTGCCGACGCGCGGGCCGCCCGGGCCTACTCGTCCTCGGGCTCGTACACCGCCAGGTAGCGCAGGTTGCGGTACCGCTCGGCGGCATCGAGACCGAAACCGACGACGAAGTCACCGGGGATCGTGAAGCCGACGTAGCGCACGCCCAGGCCGTCCAGGTCGGCGGACTCACGTGCGAGCAGGGTGCAGACCTCGAGGCTCGCCGGGCCGCGCGCCTCGAGGCTGCGGCGCAGGTACCGCAACGTCAGGCCGGTGTCGACGATGTCCTCGACCAGCACGACGTCGCGTCCGGTGAGGTCGACGTCGAGGTCCTTGACCAGCCGGACGACACCAGAGGTGCGTGTCGACGAGCCGTAGGACGACACCGCGATGAAGTCGATCTCGACGGGCAGGTCGATCGCGAAGGCCAGCTCGGTCATGAACGCGTACGCGCCACGCAGCACGCAGACCAGGAGCGGCCGAGCGCCCGCGTAGTCCTCGGTCATCTGCGCGCCGATCTCCCGGATCCGGCGCATGATCTGGTCCTCGGTCAACAGGATGTGGCCGACGCTCGCGTCCGCCGTCAGCCTGGGCTCCGCCTCGCTGGACTCGTGGTCAGTCATCGGCGCCCGACCCTAGCCCTGCACGCGACGACCCACCACGGACGACCCGCTCGAGCCGCAGTCGTCCCGCGGTGCGTGCCACCTGCCATCCGCCGGCGACGTCCGCCCGCGGGGCCTCGCCCGCAGCGACGCGCAGCACACGTTCGACGGCCGCCCGTTCGGGAGGATGGGCGGAGCCGGTGTCCTCGAGCCACCACCGGCGGACCGCGGCGACCGCGAGCGGTCGGGGTGCGGCCGCGAGCGCGGCCGCGTCGCGGGGGTCGACCGACGAGGCGAGCTCGTCGAGCAGGTCGGACTGCTCCGCGCTGAGGCTCGCCAGGCGGCACAGGAGCGGCACGACGTCGCGGTCGGCGACGTCGTCGAGCAGCGGGAGGACCTCGTGGCGCAGGCGGTTGCGCACGAACCGCGGGTCGATGTTGGTGGGGTCGTGCAGCACGGTCAGTCCCAGGTGGATGCAGAGCGCGTGGGTCTCCGCGCGGCGCAGCGCGAGCAGCGGGTGCTGCTCGACGCGCATGGCCCCGAGGCCGAAGGGGCCGGTGCCGCGCAGCAGCCGGAGCAGCACCGTCTCCGCCTGGTCGTCCGCGGTGTGGCCGAACAGCGCGTCGTCGGGCAGGACACGGCGGCGGGCGTCGCGGGCTCGGGCCTCGAGGTCCGACCCCGGCGCCACGTGAGCGACCTCGGCACGGAACGACGCACCCCAACGCCGGGCGATGGTGGCGACCGCCTCGGCCTCGGCGTCGCCACCATCGCGCAGCCCGTGGTCGACGTGCACGAGGGTGACCCGCAGGCCGTGCGCGACGGCGAGCGCCGCGAGTGCGGTCGAGTCCGCGCCGCCCGACACCGCGCAGGTCACCTCGGTCCCGGGCCGGGGGAATTCGCAGCGTTCGAGCAGCGCGGCGACGACCGGGTCCGAGGCGTCGGGTCGGGTCGTGTCGTCGACCAGCACCTGGGCGGGCGCCCTCAGGCGGCGGTGACGTCGGGGCCGACGCGGCGCAGCCAGGCGCCGGGGTCGCGGATCTCCACCAACGTCGGCAGGTTCTCCGGACGCTCGAACGCCCGGTTGAGCAGCTGCGGGCCGCCGACGTCCTCGACGGCGGCGATGAACTGCTCGCCCTGCTCGTACTGGGCGAGCTTCGCCTCGAGCCCGATCAGCCGCTGCAGCAGCTTGGCCGCCAGGTTCATCTCCTTGCGACGTGTCCGCAGCACCCGGGCGAAGCGCTCCGCGCTGGGGACCTGCTCGACCGCGGCGCGGTCCATGGTGACGTCGCCGTGGCCCTCGAGCAGGCTCATCAGCCCACCGACGCGGTCCATCGCCTCACGCTGGTCGGGCGTGGCGAAGAGGGCGACGACGCCGCCGTCGGCGAGCGGGTTGGTCCGGGTCCGGGCGGCATCGGCCAGCCGGCCCACCGCGGTGAACACGCGGGTGGGATCGGGATCCGCGGCGCCGAGCAGCTCCTCGACGAGCCCGAGGAAGTACGGCCGCAACCATGGCACGCCGGTGAACTGCGTCCGGTGCGTGACCTCGTGCAGCGCGACCCAGAGCCGGAACTCCGCCGGGGGGAAGGAGTGCCGCTTCTCCAGACCGAGGATGTTCGGGCCCACGTAGTAGACGAGGTCCTGGTCCTCGGGATCCTCCTCCTCGAGCACCAGCAGGTCGTACTGACCCAGCACGCGGGTCGACATCCAGCCCAGCAGCCCGCCGAGCTCGACAGCGGCGATCTTGCCGGACAGCGCGCCGGCGGGCCCGGAGGCGACCTCGTCGAGTCGACCCAGCACGGGGCGCAGGAGCCGCTGGTAGGAGGCCAGGTTGGCTCGGACCCAGTCGTTGCGGTCGACGACGCGCGCACGGGCCTGCCCGGCGGCGGAGGTGAAGCCGGTCTCGGCCTCGACGTACACCTGGGCCCGCTCGGTCATCTCCGCGAAGTCCCGGGCCATCCCGGCGGCGTGGTACGACTCGGCGAAGGGGTCGTTGCCGGACAGTCGCGCCGCGACCTGCTCGGCCAGACCCCAGTCGACCGCGTCGCTCATGCCGGCGACCGGGTCAGCTGTCGTTGTTCGGGTAGCGCGTCTTGGTCACCCGGGCGGCGTAGAGGCCGAACACCGCCGCGACGGCCAGGACGGCGCCGACGGCGATCGGGACGGCGAGCCAGAAGTGCCAGACCTTCTCAGCGAGCAACATGGGTTCAGTGTAGGACCGGCGGCCGCCGCGACGACAGCCGGCCCTGCACCGGATCCCTGCTCGGAACCGCGTCGGATCACACGTGACGGGGCCTCAGGAGGCCCGTCGCGCTGCGACCTCGTGGCCCTCCGCCGGTGTGGAGTAGTAGTCCTGCCTGCGGATCCAGTTCCCGCAGTGATGACACCTGCTGGCAGCGCCTGCGCACAGACCCCGGCAGTGGCGGCACCCCTTTGTGCTGCTCATGGCCGTACCTCCATCATCGTTCCGGGCATCGTTGACCGGGACCCCTCCAGTGAACCGAACTCGGTCGACGATTACAACGCGCTTCTTCGGTTCTCCACAGGTTCGCCCCGGGTCGATCCACCCGGGGTGCATCCGGGCCGCGCCCCGGCGACGAAGGATCCGCATGGACACCTCGCGTCGATTCGCCCGCACCTTCCGCCGCCCCGCCGCCCGGCTGCTCCTGGCGACCGGAGTCCTGGCACTCGTCGCCGCCGCCTGCACGCCGCCGCCGCCCGTGACCACCACGGTGGCGTCGGTCGACGTCGAGCGCTACCTGGGCACCTGGTACGAGCTGGGGAGCGTGAAGCAGTTCTTCTCGGTCGGCCTCGTGAACTCGAAGGCCGAGTACTCGCTGCGCGACAACGGCTCGATCCGGGTCGAGAACAGCGGCCGCTACTTCTCCGCCGCCGGACCAGAGTCGCGCATCGTCGGCAGCGCCGTGCCGGTCGACGAGTCGAACGCCCGCCTCAACGTGTCCTTCACCGGCTCGGCGAACGCCTCAGGACCGGGCAACTACTGGATCGTCGACCTCGACGAGGACTACCAGTGGGCGATCGTGAGCGACCCGACCGGCCGGAGCGGCTTCATCCTCTCGCGGACCCGCAGCGTGGCCCCCGAGCTCTACGACGAGCTCGTCGCCAGGGCAGCGGCCAAGGGCGTGGACACCTCGGCGCTGACGGTCACCCCGCAGGTCTGACGACGCTGACGGCCACCCCTGGGGTCTGACGACGCCGACGGTCGGCCACAGGTCCGGGACGCGCGGCGCACGGCGTCGCGGCCGTCGGTACCGTGGCGTGCATGTGCCGCAACATCACCCCACTCCGAGGGCTGGCGCCGCCGGCCACCCGCACCGAGATCGAGGCCGCAGCGCTGCAGTACGTGCGCAAGGTCGGCGCCATGTCATCGGTCAGCGCCGCCAACCAGGCGATCGTCGACGACGCCGTGCAGCAGATCGCGGACGTGACCGAGCAGCTGCTCGCCTCACTGCCCCCGCGCAAGCAGCCACCGAAGGTGGACCCACCGCTGCGACGCATCGCCGCACGCTCGCGCTGACCCTCCGCGTCCGACCGGGGCCGGAACGGACCTCGCCCGGGCCGAGGGCCCGGGCGAGGATCACGGATCACGATGTCGATCGGCTCAGGCGGTGGTGTCCGCCACCGAGGAGCGACGACGGGACACGAGCAGCAGCGCTGCGCCACCGAGCACCAGCACGGAGCCGAGCGCCAGGCCCGAGCCGGAGCTGCTGCCGGTGAGCGCCAGCGCGGCGGGCTCCTGGGCAGCACCGGCGACGGCCGGCGGCAGGGTGGTCTCGGAGAGGATCTCCGGCGGGGTCGGGATGCACGCCGGGTCGAGCGTGTCCTGGTACGACGTCGCAGGGTCGAAGGTGAACAGCAGCGGACCGTGCCACTCGCCCAGCGGGGCGATGACCCGCGGCGTGTCGCCGGTCAGGACGTCGAACTGCAGGGCGTTGCACTCCTCGGCCGCGTCCTTGGTGAACTCGACCTCGGTCCGGCCGGCCTCGAGCATCGTGAACTCCACGACCTCCTCGAGGGTCTGGGGCCACTGCTCACCGTCGTCGGGCATGACGTACACGACGGCCTTGGCCAGCAGCGGCTCGCACAGCGGCGCGTCGTTGATGATCGTCAGCCGGAAGATCTGGTCGTCGTTGAAGGTCGTGTAGCGCAGGCCCAGCTCCTTGGGCACGCACGGCACGTCCTTGCCCGACGGGGTCTGGGTGATCTTGATCCGGCTGGGGACCTCGGGGGCCTCCTCCGCCGGGGCGGTGGTGGTCGTCGACGTGGTGGAGGTGGTCTCCTCACCGTCCGGCGTGGTGTCGTCGGGCACCGAGTCGTCGGGCACCGTGCCCTCCACGACGGTGGTTTCGACGGTGGGCTCGGTCGGAACCGGCTCACCCTCCTGTGCCGACGCAGGCGACACCGCCACCGCCACGCCGGCCAGCATCACGGCGACCGCCGCGAAGGTTCGCCCGATGATCCGGGCCTGTGCTCGAGTTCCCATGGTCTCCCTCGTTCTCGCCCACCTGACGTCGGATCCTGGGTGCCCGCCGTCACGCTGCGGGGATGGTACCCCGAGGGGGTCCTCGCTGAGAAGTGGTAGGACCAGAGTCATTTTCGTCTCGTGGCGCACGATCCGGCCCGTCCCTGCCACGTGGCGCTCGGCGCGCCGACCCTCTGATCGCCGAGGCCGGGGTGGACCGTGCTCAGCCGGAGCCGAAGCTCATCAGCATCTGGATGCCGGTCGAACGATCGGTCGCGGCCAGCTCGGGCGGTCGCGCACCGGGGAGGAACGGCGTGAGATCCCAGAACGAGACCGTCCCGAACGCTCCCTTCGTCGCCTCGCCGTTCATCGCTGCGACCATCGACGTGGGCGTGTGGACCGCGACGGCGTCGAACGCGTCGAACCACTCGCGCCGGAACTCCCCCTCCTGCGGCGGCACGAAGTCGCCCTCGTCGGTGAGCAGCTGCTCGTTCCAGTTGGTGATCACGCCGTTGGGCGGGTCGACGGTCCACGCCTGCTCCGACACCGGCACCAGCAGCGTGCTCGGGTCGGCGACGGGCCGGGCGTCCGGGGGGACCGTGACGCAGGCACATGTTCGGAACGCGGCGATGTGCTCGTCGTCGACGTAGCCGACGTTGAAGGCCTGGGGCGATCGCTGCATCGCCGAGCGGAACGACGCAGGGCCGTCGACGTCGCCCTGGTTGATCGCCCGGTAGGCGACCAGCTCGAGGTAGTCCGTACCGGTCGACGGGTTCTGGCTCACCACGACCTCGCCGCTGTCGCCGTAGAAGCCGAACGGCCCGAAGCCGACGGGGCCGAACTCCGAGTCGATCAGATGGACCGGCCGTGGCGGGGCGGCGAGGTTCGTCAGCGACGTCGTCGTCCCGACACGCGAGCGCGTGACCGGGCGACAGACGTCGTCGAGCAGGAAGCCGCGGATCTCCGGGGTCAGCGGCGCTCCCGTGGGGTCGCACATCGGCGCGACGAACCCGACCGACGTCGGCGTCCTGGTCACGTTCAGGGTCCATGCGAAGTCCCGCCCGCGCCCGATGAGCACGTAGCCGGGCAGCGACGGGGCCGTCAGGCCCCGCATCGCGATGTTGGGCGACTGGATGTCGACCTCGAAGACGATCGACGGGTACATGAAGCCGATCTGGGGTCCGCCGATCATCAGCGGGTGACCGGTCGAGGATCGCTCCGCCGACACGAGGGCGAAGTTCGACGCCTCGCGCACCTCGTTCGGCCGGTGGGCGGGCACGCCGTGCGGATCGCCCGGCTGGTGCGGGCTCGGTCCGGATGCCGCCACCGCAGCGGCGGCCGACCCGCTGGGCACACCTCCCGGGAACACGTACTCGGGTGACCCGCCACCCCACCAGTTCGACTTGAACGCCGCGAGCGCCACCACGTCACGGGGCGTCCATCGCTGCAGCGGCGACAGCATCGCGTCGAGTCGAGCGTTGTACCCGGCGACGAAGGACCGCAGGTCCGCCATCACGGCGTCACCCTCCGAACCCATGGCCCGCAACGCATCGAGCTGCGCGTCCAACGCTGCCTCGGCAGCGGCCGTCGGGGTGAGCACCTCGAAGGCTGCCGACATGCCGAAGACGTCGACGTCGGGAACCCGCAGCGCCGCCAGCCGGGCGTTGCGACGCGCCACGTCGTACATCAGCGGGGCGCGGGACGCCGAGAGCCAGCCGACCGCCCAGCGGGCATCACGGTCGGTCGCCGCCGTCACGTACGGGACGTTGAAGCGGTCCCGGCGGATCAGCACGCCCGGCTTCGGCCGCTCGACCCTCCGAGGTCGTTCCCCCTCCGGGAACCCGAGCTCCGCCGACTTGAAGCCTGCGGCGACGTCGGCCTCGGTGACGTTCGCTCCGAGCGGTGTCAGCGCGTCGTACATGCGGGCCTCGATGCCCACGTCGCCGCCGTCGGGCGGCGCGAAGGAGCCGGCCGGCACGACGTCCAGCGAGACGATCGCCGGGTCGACGACCGCGGGCAGCGACGGGTCCTGCGGCGCGCACGCCGCCGACAGCGCGACGACGGCCGCGACCCCCCACCACGATGACCGCCTCGGACGCATCGGTTCCCCCCTGGTCGTGCCCACCACAACGACGAGCAGACCGACCCTACCCGGACGCGTCCGTGTCCCGTCCGATGTTCCGGCGTCGGCATCGGCGCCGGCGTCGAACCGGCCGATGCGCGCGGTTCGGGGCGCCCGCTGCCGGTTCCCCTGCGGAGAGGACGACACCGGCCGGAACCCCCGTGGCGACACCAGGGAGGTTCCGGCCTGACCGAGCCCGAGAGGAGAATCGAACTCCTGACCTGCTCATTACGAGTGAGCTGCTCTACCGACTGAGCTACCCGGGCGTCTCGCGCACCGTGGGTGCGTGAACCGACGAGCATACAGGGGCCGGCGCCCGCATCCGTAGCCCGTACGTCGCCCGACGGACCGGTCCGAGCCGTGCGCGGCCGGGCCTACCATGCGGCGGTGGCAGTGGATCCGAACAGCCGACTGGGACGCAGCGTGCAGGCCATTGCCGGCAGCAAGGCGTTCGCCAAGGTGGGGCCCACGGTGGTGCCCAAGGTCGACCGGTTGCTCAACCGCCTCTTCGGCGGGCGGGTCCTGATGAGCTCGATGATGCTGCCGTGCGCGGTCGTCACCACCACGGGTCGCCGCAGCGGACTGCCACGCGAGAGCCCGCTGGCGACGGTGCCGCTCGACGGCGACCTCTACGTGGTCGGCTCCAACTTCGGACGACCCAACCATCCGGCGTGGTCCTGGAACCTGCTCGACGACCCCGGCGCGCAGGTGTCGTTCCGCGGCGAGCAGTACCGCGCCACGGCACACCTGCTGAGCGAGCAGGAGAAGACCGAGACGTGGCCCCGGCTGATCGCTGCGTGGCCGCTGTTCGATCAGTACGTCGACCGCAGCGGGCGCGACCTGCGGGTCTTCCGCCTGGTGCGCGACCCCGCGACGCCCTGAGCCACGATCACTTCACGACGGCGGACGAGACCGGCGTGGTCGTCGTCGGCGCTGCGGTGGTCACGGGCGCGGCGGTCGTCGACGTCGTGGAGGACGAGGTGGTGGACGGCGGCGGGGCGGCGACGACGGCGCCGTTGCGGGTGAGCGTCACCCGGTCGATCGCACCCGAGTAGTAGTCGCAGCCCACCGTGACCTGGTTGCAGCTCGACTTGCCGGCGATGGTGAGCGGCCAGGTGTTCGCCACCGTGCCGGCCACGCCGACCCGGCGGTGCACCAGGATGCCGTCGACGTAGAGCGACAGCGAGGTGGCGCTGCGGTGACAGCGCACCTCGGTCCAGCGACCCGTGTCGATGCGGGCCGCGGAGCGCACGTGCAACGTGCCCGCGTCGCCCCGGAACAGGCACGCCACGCGCCCGTCGTCCATGTCGACCTTGAAGTAGCCGCCCGTCGAGCTGGCCTGGCCCTTCTGCACCACGTTGCCCTGCGGGCGGGTCGTCAGCAGGCGCACGGTCACCGCGAAGTCCCCCGGCCCGGGGTTCATCCGCTCGTCGTGGGCCACCACGTCCAGCCGGCCCGGATCGACCGGGGAGCGGTCGGGATCGACGGTGCTGAACACGTGTGCCGTGGCACCTGCGACGGCTGCGCCCCGCTGAACGCTCGTGCCGACGGTGCCGTGCAGCCCCTGCGGGCCGGCATCGAGGAGCACCTGGGCACCAGCGGGCTCGTCGAGCTCCCAGACGCCCACCACGTCGTCGGGGACCGCCGCGGACGCCGGCGACCACGACGTCGCCACGGCAGCGGTCAGGACCACCGCTCCGATCACTGCTGCCAGCCGCTTCACCACTGCCTCCGTCCGATCGTGGCGCCCGCGACCCCCACTACAGCATGAACCGGCGGTGACCTGCTCACGCCTCCCGGATGGCGGGGAGCTGAACCATCAGCGCGCGCAGCTGCAGGGACTCGTTCGGGTTGAACGCCAGCCCGTCGCAGAGCTGTTGGACCACGTCAGCGGCGTCCAGGAAGTCCTCGTGGCTGCCGCCGCGAGCCAGCGCGTCGCGGTAGCGCCCGACCGTGACGGCGAGCCCGGCACGCAGCTCGTCGACCCGGACCCGGCGCTGCTCGCGCTTGTGGCGGGCCTCGAGGCGCTGCAGGTCGCCCTTGCGCGGTTCCAGACCCGCCGCCTGGAACCCGGCGAGGAATCGCTCCATCTCCTCGCGCTGCCGGGCAGCGAGCGGCTCCAGCACACCGTCGATCGACGCCAGGAGCTCGTCGGCCACCGCACAGGCGGTAGCGCCGGTGCCGTCGAGGCGTCCGGGCACCTCGTACCACGCGGCACGACGCGCCGCGAAGGCCGGATCGTCGATCAGCAGCCGCGCCCGCGAGAGGCTCCCGCCCGCGCCGGCCGCGGCGAGGCAAGCGGTGTCGGGCGCCGCGCCTTCGGCCACCAGCCGGTCGACCAGCACCTGCTCCGGCACGGCCGCCAGGTCCACCTGCACGCAGCGCGAGGCGATCGTGATCAGCTCGGGAGACACCTCCTCGGCCAGCACGACGAACACCGTGGTGGCCGGGGGCTCCTCGATGCACTTGAGCAGCTTCGGCGCCGCCACCCCCACCAGGTGGAAGTCGACCAGGACGATCACCTGCAGGTCGCCCTCGGGCGGGGCGAGCGATGCCTGGCGCACCACCTCGTCGGCCTGGTCGGTCGAGATCGAGGCCCCGTCGCGCTCGACCACGAGCATCGCCGGGTGGGCCTCGGAGGCCACCAGGCGACGGGTCCGCTCGGACTGGTCGTCGCCGAGCCCGCCGGCGAGCAGCTCCGCCGCGAACGCGCGCGCCAGCGCACGCTTGCCCGACCCCTCCGGTCCGACGAGCAGGTAGGCGTGCACCGGCGACGCGGCCGCCGAGCGCAGCTGCGCGACGGCGGGGTCCTGGCCGACGACCTCGCTCCAGAGGTCGACCCGCTCGGTGTCGGCACTCACCCTGGACCCCCCAGGACGTCCTCGACGGCGTCGAGCACCCGCTCGTGGACCTCGTCGACCGTGCCGCTGCCGTCCACCACGACCCACGTGTCGGGCTCGTCCGCAGCCTGGGCGGCGAACCCCTCCGCCACGCGGCGGTGGAACTCCTCGCCCGCCGCTTCGATGCGGTCACGGGCGGCGCCGATGCGCTCGGCCGCCACCTGTGCGGGGACCTCGAGCAGGACCACCACGTCGGGCCAGAGCCCACCTGCGGCCCAGCCCGACACGGCACGCACGATGTCGACGTCGAGCTGGCGTCCGTAGCCCTGGTAGGCCACCGACGAGCCGATGTAGCGGTCGCAGACGACGTCGCGACCGGACTCGAGGGCCGGCTCGATCACCTCGACCACGTGCTGGGCGCGGTCCGCCGCCATGAGCAGCGCCTCGGTGCGGTCGTCCAGCTCCGCCCCGACCTCGTCCGGTCCCACGAGCAGCAGCTCGCGGATGCGTGCACCGAGCTCGGTGCCGCCCGGCTGACGTGTGAGCAGGGCCCCTCGCTCACCTGCGAGCAGCTCGGCCTGCGTGGACTTGCCGCTGCCCTCGCCACCCTCGAACACGATGAAGCGCCCGCGGGTCACCCGAGGACCTCAGTCACCGTCGATCGCCGACTCCGCGCCGCCGTCGGCCGACGCGGCCGTCGTCGCAGCGGGCGCCTTCTTCTTGGCCGCGGCCTTCTTCTTGGCGGGCGCCTTCTTCTTCGCCGGAGCCTTCTTCTTCGCCGCGGCCTTCTTCTTGGCGGGCGCCTTCTTCTTCTTGGCCGGACCCCGGGCGCGACGGTCGGCGAGCAGCTCGAGCGCTCGCTCCATGGTCAGCTCCTCGACCGCGTCGCCCTTGCGGAGGCTGGCGTTCGTCTCGCCGTCGGTCACGTACGGCCCGAACCGCCCGTCCTTGACCACGATCGGCTTCTCGGTGTCGGGATCGGGCCCCATCTCGCGCAGCGGCGGCTTGGGCGCACCCTGGCCGCGGCGCCGCTTCGGCTCGGCGAAGATCTTGAGCGCCTGGTCGAGATCGACGGTCAGGATCTGCTGCTCGGTCTCGAGCGACCGGCTGTCGGTGCCCTTCTTCAGGTACGGACCGAACTTGCCGTTGAGCGCCAGGATCATCTCGCCGTCGGCGGGATCGGGACCGACCTCCCGGGGCAGCGCCAGGAGCGGCAGCACGTCCTCGAGGGTCACCGTCGCCGGGTCCATGTCCTTGAAGAGGCTCGCGGTGCGCGGCTTGAAGCCGGTCTCGTCGTCGTGCTCGCCCTCCTGGACGTACGGGCCGAACCGGCCCGCCTTGAGCTGCACGTCCAGACCGGACTCGGGGTGCGCGCCCAGGACCCGGTCGCCCGACGGCGCCTCGATCAGCTCGACCGCGCGCTCGATGGTGAGCTCGTCCGGCGGGATGTCGTCGGGGATGCTGGCCCGCTGGTTGTCGTCGCCGTCACCACGCTCGAGGTACGGGCCGTACCGACCGACGCGGGCCACGATGCGTCGGCCCTCCGAGTCCTCGCCCAGCGGGATCGAGTTGACCTCGCGGGCGTCGATCTCACCGAGGTTGCCCTCGACCAGGTGCTTGAGGCCCAGTCCGTCGACCTCGCCGTTGGCGTCCGCGACACCGAAGTAGAACTTGGCCAGCCACGGCTCCATGTCGGCCGAGCCCGAGGCGATGTCGTCGAGCTCGGTCTCCATGCGCGCGGTGAAGGCGTAGTCGACCAGCGACGGGAAGTGCTGCTCGAGCAGGGTGATCACGGCGAAGGCCGTGAAGCTCGGCACGAGCGCCGAGCCCTTCTTCCAGACGTAGCCCCGGTCCTGGATCGTGGAGATGATGGAGGCGTACGTCGACGGACGGCCGACCCCGAGCTCCTCGAGCCGCTTGACGAGCGACGCCTCGGTGTAGCGCGCCGGCGGCTGGGTCTCGTGGCCCGCTGCGTCGAGCGCCTCGGTCACCATCGTGTCCTGGGGCGCCATGACCGGCAGCACGCGCTCCTGGTTGTCGAGCGCTTCGTCGGGGTCGTCGGAGCCCTCGACGTAGGCCCGCAGGAAGCCGGGGAAGGTGATGGTGCGCCCCGACGCCGAGAAGACGGCCTCGCGGTCGTCCGCGATCACGGCGACCAGGCGAGCCTGCACGGACTCGCCCCGGGCATCGGTCATCTGCGAGGCGACGGTGCGCTGCCAGATCAGCTCGTAGAGGCGCAGCTCGGACGCGTTCAGCTGCCCCGCGACCTCGTCCGGGGTGCGGAAGTGATCACCTGCGGGACGGATCGCCTCGTGCGCCTCCTGGGCGTTCTTGACCTTGTTCTGGTACCGGCGAGGGGCGTCGGGCAGGTAGTCCTTGCCGTACTTCTCCAGGATCTGCGTGCGCGCCGCGTTGAGCGCCGTGTCGGACAGCGTCGTCGAGTCCGTCCGCATGTAGGTGATGAAGCCGTTCTCGTACAGGCGCTGCGCGGTCGACATCGTCTGGGCCGAGGACATGCGCAGCTTGCGGCCCGCCTCCTGCTGGAGCGTCGACGTCATGAACGGTGGCGACGGCTTTCGGGTGTACGGCTTGGGCTCGACCGACCGCACCTTGACCGGGCGGTCGCGGAGCGCCTCTCGCACCGAGGTGGCGGCGGCCTCGTCGAGCAGCACGACCTCGCCGGACGCCTTGGCGCCGAGGGCACCGTCCTGGCCGAAGTCCTTGCCGGTCGCCAGACGCTGCCCGGCGAGCTCGGTCAGCGTTGCGGTGAACGTCGTCTGGTCCTGGTCGGTGTCCGCGTGGCGCAAGGTGGCGGAGAGGTCCCACCAGCTGGCCGCACGGAACGCCATGCGCTCCCGCTCGCGCTGCACGACCACCCGGGTCGCCACGGACTGCACCCGTCCGGCCGACAGGCGCGGCATGACCTTCTTCCACAGGACCGGGCTGACCTCGTAGCCGTAGAGACGGTCGAGGATGCGGCGCGACTCCTGGGCGTCGACGAGGCGCCGGTCGAGGTCGCGCGGGTTCTCGATCGCGTGGCGGATCGCGTCGGGCGTGATCTCGTGGAAGACCATGCGCTTGACGGGCACCTTCGGGTTCAGCACCTCGAGCAGGTGCCACGCGATGGCCTCTCCCTCACGATCCTCATCCGTCGCGAGGTAGAGCTCGTCGGCGTCCTTGAGCAGCGCCTTCAGATGCCGGACGTGGTCCTTCTTCTCCGGGCTGACGATGTACAGCGGCTTGAAGTGGTTCTCCGTGTCCACGCCGAGGCGTGCCCACTTCTCCCCCTTGAACTCCTTGGGCACGTCGGCGGCGTTGCGAGGGAGGTCGCGGATGTGCCCGATCGACGACTCCACCTGGTAGTCATCGCCGAGGTAGCGCGCGATGGTGCGCGCTTTCGCGGGTGACTCGACGATGACCAAAGGACTGCCCATTGGGGGACAGCTAAGGAGTCACCCCGGGCCGTGTCAAACATCGCGGCCCTTTCGGTGGCGGTGCACGCGACCCGGTCGCGGCACGCCGCAGGGCGATAGGTTCGCCGCCATGAGCTACGAACCAAGCCAGCGGGGACTCGAGCTGAAGGCCAACCTGCTCGAGTTCATGGAGAGCTCCGTCTACCCGGCCGAGGCCGTCTACGAGGAGCAGATGGAGGCCCTCGGCGACCCCCACGCCCACCCGCAGATCGTCGAGGACCTGAAGGCCGAAGCTCGCAGCCGTGGGCTGTGGAACCTGTTCCAGCCGCACCGCACCGAGTGGACCCCCGAACCGGTGACGAACCTCGACTACGCCCACCTGGCCGAGATCTCGGGACGCTCGATGCACCTCGCGCCCGAGGCCATGAACTGCGCTGCACCGGACACCGGCAACATGGAGGTGCTGACGATGTTCGGCACCCCGGAGCAGCAGGAGCAGTGGCTCGTGCCGTTGCTCAACGGCGAGATCCGCTCGGCGTTCGCCATGACCGAGCCGGCGGTCGCCTCGTCCGACGCGACGAACATCGAGCTGCGCATCGAGCGCGACGGCGACGAGTACGTGCTGAACGGCCGCAAGTGGTGGATCTCGGGTGCGGCGAGCGAGCGATGCAAGGTCATGATCGTCATGGGCAAGACCGACCCGTCGGCCGCCCGTCACCTGCAGCAGTCGATGGTGCTCGTGCCCTTCGACACCCCTGGCGTGACCAAGGTCCGCCACCTGCCGGTGTTCGGCTACCAGGACCGCGAGGGCCACTCCGAGATCGACTTCACCGACGTGCGGGTGCCGGTGTCCAACCTGGTCGGCCAGGAGGGTGGCGGCTTCGCCATCGCCCAGGCGCGCCTGGGCCCCGGCCGCATCCACCACTGCATGCGCTGCATCGGCGCCGCCGAGCGCGCGCTCGAGCTGATGTGCCGGAGGGTCACCCAGCGCGTGGCGTTCGGGGGACCGATCTCGGACCAGGGGGTCGTGCGCGAATGGATCGCCGACTCCCGCATGGAGATCGAACAGGCCCGGCTGCTCACCCTGAAGGCCGCCTGGCTGATGGACACGGTGGGCGTGAAGGGTGCGGCGATCGAGATCTCGGCGATCAAGGTGATCGCCCCGAACACTGCGCTCCGTGTCGTCGACCGTGCGATCCAGGCGCACGGCGGCGGCGGTGTCTCGGACGACTTCCCGCTCGCCCGCATGTACGCCGGGCTGCGCACGCTGCGCCTGGCCGACGGCCCCGACGAGGTGCACCGTCGCCAGGTCGCCCGCACCGAGCTGGCCCGCTACCGAGACTGACCGCCCGGCGCCGGGTCCAGCTCGTCGAGGGACCCGGCGACCTCGACGATGCGGTCCACGCCCGACTCGGCGAACAGCTCGCGGGGGCGACCGGCGCACAGCACCGCGAACCGCGCGCCGCGACGCCCCGTGCGCAGCGACGCCGACAGGACCACCCCGAACCCCAGCGGATCGAAGTGGTCCACACCGCCCAGGTCGAGTGCGACGAGGCCGCCGTCGGCCGACACCAGCGCCGACTGCAGGGTCGGCACGGTCGCCAGGTCGACGTCGCCGACGACCTGGAGGATCTCCCACCCTTGTCGGTGCACGGTGCGCACGTCGAACAGCACAGACGCAGGCTACGAGGGCGACGACGGCCGCCGCGCCACGTCCGTGGGTGAGCACTTCCCCGCCCCGCACCTGGTGAGCACTCCCGCACCCCGTTCCCGGTGAGCACTCCCGCGCCCCGTTCCTGGTGAGCAACCCCGCGCCACGGTCCTGTCAGTGCGGTCCCGTAGCGTTGGTGACGCCGTGACCGACCTCGCCGCGCCCGACCTGCATGCACCGTCGCCCCCGCTGGCGCGCCCCGGCCCGGAGGCACCCGCCCCCCTCGTCGATCCCGGCCCACGGATCGATGAGGTGCTGGACCAGCTCGCGGAGGATCCCCGCCTGGTGCACCAGCGCAGGCTCGGCGCCCGCGCCGCGACCTTCGCGACCCTCGAGCGACCGCTGCCGGAGCCGGTCCGCCGCCGCCTCCCCGCCGCCGGGCTGTGGAGCCACCAGGCGACGGCGATCGACCTGGCGCGGCGCGGGCAGTCCTTCGCGCTCGCCACGGGCACGGCCTCGGGCAAGTCGCTCACGTACCAGGTGCCCATCGCCGAGGCGTCGCTCGAGGGCGCCACCTCGCTCCTGATCTATCCGACCAAGGCGCTCGCGCAGGACCAGCTGCTGTCGTTCGGCGCGTGGGACCTGCCCGGCATGGTGGCCGCCACCTACGACGGGGACTGCACCCCCGAGGAGCGCACGTGGGTCCGGGAGCACGCGGACGTCCTGCTCACCAACCCGGAAATGCTGCACCAGGGCATCCTGTCCAACCACCAGCGATGGGCCCGCTACCTGCATGCCCTGCGCTTCGTCGTCGTCGACGAGCTGCACACGTTGCGGGGCGTGTTCGGCACGCACATGGCGCAGATCCTGCGGCGTCTCCGTCGGCTGGTGCGCCACTATGGCGGGGTCGAGCCGACGTTCGTGTTCACCTCGGCCACCGTCGGTGCCCCGGAGGTCCTGGCGTCCGAGCTCTGCGGGCTGCAGGTCGTCGCGGTCGAGGGCGACGGGGCGCCCAGGGGCGATCGGCGCGTCGCGTTGTGGCACCCCGGCGCGGAGGACGGCGACCACCCGGGCGGTGGAGACCGGTGGTCGGTGCACGCCGAGGCGGGCCTGCTCGCGACCCGCTTGATCGACGCCGGCCTGCGCACGCTGGTGTTCTGCCGCTCCCGCCGCGGGACCGAGCTGGTGGCCGAGGACCTCCGCCGCAGCGTCGACCCACGCTGGGCCGACCAGATCCGCTCCTACCGTGCGGGCTACCTGCCCTCCGAACGACGTGAGATCGAGTCCGACCTGTTCGGCGGCCGGCTCCGCGGCGTCGTCGCCACCTCGGCCTTGGAGCTGGGGGTCGACATCGGTGGCCTGGATGCCGTGGTGCTGTGCGGCTACCCGGGCACGATCGCCTCGTTCTGGCAGCAGGTCGGCCGCAGCGGCCGCTCCGGCGGCTCGAGCCTCGCGGTGCTGGTCGCCGGCGAGGACCAGCTGGACCAGTGGATGATGCGCCACCCCGACGAGCTCTTCGGTCGGGCCCCCGAGCGTGGCGTGATCAACCTGGACAACCCCCACGTGTACGTGCCGCACCTGGGCTGTGCCGCTCACGAGCTCGCCCTGCGCCACGACGACGCGGCCTACTGGCCCGAGCAGCTCGACGAGGGCATCCGCCAGCTCGTCCTCGAGGACCGCGCCACGGTGCGGACCCGGCGCGGTCGCCGGGTCGCAGTGTGGTCCGGTCGGGGCCTGCCGGCGCCGACGATCGGGCTCCGCTCCGCGTCGCGGGGCGAGTTCCGCATCCAGGACCTCGACGAACGCACGATCGGCACCGTCGACGAGTCGCGCGCGTTCTCCGTGGTGCACCCAGGTGCCGTCTACCTGCACCAGGGTCGCGCCTGGCGCGTCGTCGAGCTGGACCGCGACCGCGCCATCGCGGTCGTCGAGCCGGCCGATGGAGCGCACTACACCCAGCCCCGCACGGCCACCTCCATCCGACTGCTCGACACCCAGGACCAGCGTCGCGTCGGCGACGCCACGCTGCGCCTCGGCTCGGTCGAGGTGACCACCCAGGTGGTCGGCTACCGCGTGCGCACCACCGCCGGCCACGAGCTCGTCGCCACCGAGTCCCTGGAGCTCCCGCCGACCGAGCTGCTCACCCGCGCGGTCTGGTACACCTTCGACGAGGGCTTGTTGGGCCGGGCCGGCATCGACGCCGCCGACCTGGCCGGAGCGCTGCACGCCGCAGAGCACGCAGCGATCGGCATCCTGCCCCTGTTCACGATCTGCGACCGGTGGGACGTCGGCGGCGTGTCGACCGAGTGGCTGCCCGAGACGGGCACCGCGACCGTCGTCATCCACGATGCGCACCCCGGTGGTGCCGGCATCGCCGAGCTCGCCTTCGCCGCGGCGGACCGGCACCTGCCGGCCACGCTGAGGGTGATCACCGAATGCGGCTGCAGCGACGGGTGCCCGAGCTGTGTGCAGTCACCGAAGTGCGGCAACAACAACGAGCCGCTGCACAAGCAGGCCGCCGCGCAGCTGCTGGCGGTGACCCTCGGCGGGTCGGTGGGCGCGCCTCACCCCGGACCTTCCACGTAGACCGTCAGCCGCTCCCGCAGCGTCACGCCCGCCACGACGTGCCCGATGATCGGGACGGGCGTGGCCGCCATCGTCACCGTCACCGTGGCAAGGCCACCCGGACGGAGCGCTCCCGACACCGCGACGCGGCCGCGCGCCGCAGCGCCGCCCTGTGCCCGCAGCGACCGCGTCGCGGCCTCGGGCGACGGATCCACGATCACCGTGCGCGCCGCAGCACGGGTGGCGTGCACCACGGCCAGTCGGTCGCGTGCCAGCACCCCGACCTGGAGGACCACCAGCAGCACCATCAGGACCAGCGGCAGGAGCAGGGCGAGCTCCACGGTCGCCTGGCCGCGTGGGGTGCGCCGGTGGGGTCGGCGGGTGGAGCCGGCCCGACCGGGCCGAGCCGACGGGCCGGTGGGGCCGGCCGTACCGGTCCAACCGTGCTGCCGACTCATCCCGCCTGCTGCAGGATCCGGCCCACCACGGTGTCGAACAGACGCCCGATCAGATCCGTGCGCGTCACCCAGGCGACCACGACCAGCGCGACCGCCGCCGCACCGAGGAGGATCAGCGCGTACTCGACGGTGCTCTGACCGCGCTCGTCGCGGGTGGCGCGGTGCCGGGCACGTCGTGCCAGGAGGCCCAGGCAGCAGCCGGGAACGGTGCTCAACGCGACGAGCGCCGCCGTGAGCGCGGCGAGTGGGAGGTGGGTCATGGGGTGCTCCAGTGATCGACGAAGGACGTGGGGGCGACTGCCCCGATCACCGACCCGAGTCCGCCGCTGGCGGCGCTGAGCCCCACCGGCACGATCGTCAGGACGAGGAAGGCCGGCAGCACCAGTCCGACGACCGGTGCGAGCAGCAGGACCGGGAGGCGGCGCGCACGGGTCTCGGCCCGACGTCGCTGGCGCCGCCGCTCGGCGTCGCCGAGGCGTTGCAGGGCCGGCCCCAGCGGTGCTCCCGACGTGAGCGCCATGTTGAGCGTGCTGACGAGCGGCAGGACCGAGGGCCCCAGCGTCGCCGCCATCTCGGACAGGCCCTCCAGCAGTCGCCGGCCACGCTCGAACTGCCCCGCCGCCTCCGCCAGACCGCGGGTGACCGGGCCGGTCCCCGACCGACCCACCACGGCGACCGCCACATGGGTCGAGTGCCCGGCGCTGATCGCCACGTGCAGGAGGTCGATCGCGACCACCAGGTCGCGATCGACCTCGACCACCCGACGGGTGCGCGCCCGGTGTCGACGCCAGGTCGGCCGCGCGGCCGAGGTCACCGGGTCGGCACGGGGACCGGTCGAACCTCGCGGCGTGTGCGTTCGGAGCTGTGGCGTGCCCAGGCCCGCGACACGCCAGGGCCATCGACGGTCGACGCCGGCCAGGCGCACCACGGACCAGGCCGCTGCTGCGGCGACGAACCACCTCATGCCGCCTGCACCGACGCGACGAGGCGCGACATGACGGTCGCGCCCGACAGCTCGAGCGACACGCCGACGGCGAGGCACGCCCACCCCGCGGGCGTCGCGACGAGGGTGCGGCCGACCGCGGGGTCGAGCAGGGCGAAGCAGGCGGCCCCGAAGGGCGGCAGCGCGAGCAGTGCCCACATCGACGCCCGCGCCTGCGCGCCCAGGGCGTGCGCCTCGTCGTCGACCTCGATGCGGTCGAGCAGCGACACGGCCACGGCGTCGAGCGCGGCGGCCAGGTCGCCGCCCTCGGCGTGGCCCAGGCGCGCTGCGGTCACGAGCAGCTCCACCGACGAGGTGGCGACTCGACGCGACCAGTCGGCGAGGGCGTCGTCCACGGCGACGCCGCGCCGCAGTGCCTCGTGGACGGTCACCACGTCGACCGACAGCGGTGGCTCGGCGACCCGGGCGAGCTCGTCCACCGCAGTGGGCAGCGACGCGCCCGACCGCACCGATCGGGCGAGCTCGGCCGCGGCGTGCGCCAGCTGCCGCTCGTAGGTCCGTCGGGCACGGCGCCCGCTCATGTGGACACACCGCCCGCGCCAGCGTCGCCGACTCCGCGCCGACCGTCATCAGCACGCCGACTGCTGCCGCAGGCCACGACCTCGCCCCGCTCGACCAGCGCGGGGCCGAGCCCCGCAGCGTCGACCCGGTGCACGGAGTCGACACGGCGGACACCACCGGCGCCGCGCCGCACACCGACCACGACGTCGATCGCCGAGCGCACCTGTGCCCGCACGGCGCGGTGCGGGACGCCGTCGCCCGCCAGCAGGCACATGGTCTCGATCCGTGCGAGCAGGTCCTCGGGGGAGCCGGCGTGACAGGTCGAGAGCCCGCCGCGGTGGCCAGTGCTGAGGGCCCAGACCATGTCCGCCGCCTCGGCGCCGCGGACCTCGCCCACCACGAGCCGGTCGGGTCGCAGGCGGAGCGCGGCGCGGACCAGGTCCCTCACGGCGGTGCGACCGACGCCGTCGGCCGTCCCCGGACGGGCCTCGAGCCGCACGACGTGTGCCCCGGACAGCTGCAGCTCCGCGACGTCCTCGATCGTCACGACGCGTTCGTCGACGGGGGTCCGGTCGAGCAGCGCGCCGACGAGGGTGGTCTTGCCCGCCCCGGTCGCCCCGAACACGACGATGTTGTCCCGTGCAGCGACGGCGTCGTCGAGGAGCGCTGCGACGTCGTCGCCGGCCAGCTCGACCAGGGGCAGCGGACGGGCGAGGTGGCGACGCACCGCGAGCACCGGGCCGTCGACCGCGAGCGGTCGCAGCACGGCAGCCACACGGGTGCCGTCGTCGAGCCGGGCATCGACCAGCGGCGAGCTCCGGTCGGCACGGAGCCCGAGGGGGCCGACCAGGCGTTCGACCGCGCGCTCGATGTCCTTGCGGTCCACCACCACACCCGAGCGCTCCAGCACACCGCGACGTTCCACCCACACCTCGCCCGGGCCGTTGGCGAGCACGTCGGTCACCTCGGGATCGTCGAGCAGGGACTGCAGCGGTCCCAATCCGATCAACTCCCCGGCGAGCTGGCGGGCGCGTCGCTGCGCCTCGGCGTCCGACATCAACGGGACCGCGTCGACGAGCAGCTCGCACAGGCGTGCGACGGGCTCGTGGTGGCCTCCCTCGGCCTGGAAGCGCTGGCGGACCTCGGCCTCGGCCGCCGAGGACGTGGGGTCGCCGGAGCTCACGTCAACCCCGCCAACGCCCGTTCGATCGTGCGGTTCGGGCGCCGGGCGAGCAGCCCGGCGTCCACGGCCCGTGCCAGCGCCGGGTCCGCCTCGACGACCGCCACGACCGGGATGCCCAGCACGTCGTGCACGTCGCGGCGGTCCATGGCCCTGCCGGCCTCAGCCACGAGGACCGCCCCGTCGGCCGAGAGGGTGCAGCTCAGCGCCCGGCGCAACGAGAGGTAGCACGCACGGGTGACCAGCACGGACGTCCCGGACCCGGCGAGCACGTCCAGCACGTGGGGCGTCACGCCGGTCGCTGCGCCGACGCCGAGCTGGCCCGCATCGACCACGACGAGCCGACCCAGCGCGGCGAGCGCCTCCACGAGTGCTGCGGCACGGGCGGGCGAGGTGGTCCCGAGCGGCACGGCCCGGTCGCCGCGCGGCAGGACCCACAGGTCGGGTCCCGCGACCACCTGCAGACGTCCCAGTGCGTCGGTCGACGCGTCGGCGGTCTCGAGCCACTCCCCGACGCCCGGCGACGAGGGCTCCGCCATGCCCAGCGCCGCCGGCACGTCACCTCCCAGGTCGACCAGGACCGTCGGTCCGCGACGTCGCGCCAGCATGGCGGCGAAGGCCGTGGCCGTCACCGTCACGCCGGACCCGCCCTTGACCGCCCACAGCGTCCACATGGCCGACTCCTCCAGCACCGTCGGGTCGTCGTGCGCCCGGCGACCGGCGTGCCCGGTCGACCGAGGAGGGGAAGGTCGCCCGGCACCGTAGGGACGCAGCTGCTCGCTGTCAGCGGGTCGCGCGCACCGGTTGCAGCCGCCATGGGCCGATCGGCCCATTTCCGGGGCCACGGGCACCACCGGGTTCAAGGCGACCCTCACGCGCGACGACCACCAGGACATGCGATCGGGTCGAGACGAGCTGCGAGGGACGCGCAAGAGCGTGCACCGCGCCCGGCGCGGGGTTGCGGCCGCGACCGCGGCCCTCGTCACCCTCGCCGCCGCAGCGTGCGCGCCTCCTGCACCCACGCCCGCCCCGCAGCTGCAGGGCGTGCCGCCGTGCCCTTCGTCGGGCATCCACGCCGACGGGTCGTCGTCGACCGCCGCTGCACCGACCGACTCCGCTGCGGCCGCCACCGGGTCATCGTCCGGAGGGCCGGACGGGGTCGTCCTGGTGGCCGAGGATGCGCAGGGTCGGCCGGAGATCGTCGACGCCACGGTCGCCGAGGCGGCCGCGGTCGCCGAGGATCTGGAGTCGGACGGCTCCCTGGACGTCGTCGCGATCGAGCTGCCCTCGCAGGTCACCCTCACGGCGTCCGAGGTCGCGGCGAACGATCCGTACCGGTCCCAGCAGTGGGGTCTCGACGACCTGGCGATCGAGTCGGCGTGGTCGCACTCCGCCGGTGCCCAGGTGGACATCGCGATCGTCGACACGGGCGTCGCCGCCACGCACCCGGACCTCCGGGGGCGGGTGTGCAGCGGCGTGGCGTTCCTCGCCGGCGACGGCGTGGCACGCACCGGGAAGGGCGCCGCCGATCCGCAGGGGCACGGCACCCACGTCGCCGGCATCGCCGCAGCGGCGACCAGCGACGGTGTCGGCGTCGCCGGCGTCGCGCCGCGGGCCCGTCTCGTGCCGGTCCGCGTGATGGACGACAGCGGTCGGGGGTACGCCTCCGACGTCGCACGCGGGATCGTATGGGCCGTGGACCACGGCGCCGAGGTCATCAACCTGTCACTCGGCGGACCGGGAACGCCGTCGATGGAGTCGGCGGTCGACTACGCCGTCGACCACGGCGTGGTGGTCGTGGCGGCGGCGGGCAACGACGGCCCCGGCGGCCAGGCGAGCTTCCCGGGGGCGTTCGACGGCGCGATCGCCGTCGCCTCCTACGACCGCGGCGGCGCCGTCTCGTCCTTCTCGACGCGCGGCACCTACGTCGACGTGGCCGCACCGGGGCGCAGCATCCTGTCGAGCCTGCGCACCGGCGACTGGGGCTTCATGAGCGGGACCTCCATGGCCACACCCCACGTCGCCGGCCTGGCCGCGCTGCTGATGGCGGACGACCCGTCGCGGACACCCTCGCAGGTCCGCCAGCGCATCGAGTCGACGGCGGTCGACGCCGGGGCCTCCGGGCGCGACACCGCCTACGGCGTCGGCCGGATCCGTCCCACCGCAGCGCTCGCCGGCTGACCGGCATTGCGCCGCGGCGCGGCGAGCGCGTCGGCCGTCAGCCGCCACGCCTCGGCGAGCCGCTGGACACCGACCTCGAGACGTGCCGGGTGCGCCGCGAACGACAGGCGGACGTGGTCCGCGCCGCGATCGTCCGCCGTCGCGGAGCTGCCCGCCAGCACCGCGACCCCGAGCTGCGGGGCGACCGCCGCCAGCGCGTCACCGGCCGGAGCGGGCAGGCGGCACCACACGGACAGCCCACCGTCGGGACGGGTCGCCACCCAGTCCGGCAGGTCGCGTTGCACCAGGTCGCAGAGCAGCTCGCAGCGTCGTTCGAGCTCCGAACGGAGCTCGAACGTGCGGGCCTCGAGTCCGTCGAGCGCGGCCAGCGCGACGAGCTGACCGTGCACGGGCGCGCCCAGGTCGGTCGCGGCGCGGAGGCGGACCAGCCGTTCCACCACGAGGTCGTTGCCCCACAACCACCCCACGCGCAGCCCTCCCCACACCTGCTTGGACAGCGAGCCCACCACGACGTGGCGATCGCTGCGGGCGAACGACGCGACCGGTGGCGGCGGTGGGCCGTCGAAGTGGAGCGGCGCGAGCGTCTCGTCCTCGATCGACCAGGCGGAGCTGTCGTCGATCAGCGCGGCGAGCGCGCGGCGACGTGTCGAGCCCATCACCGTGCCGGTCGGGCTCTGGCACGTCGGGACGGTGTAGACGACCCGCACGTCGCCCTGGGCGAGCACCGCCGCGAGCTCGTCGAGCCGCGCGCCGCCGGCATCGGTCCCGATCGACGTGATGCGCGCGCCCGCCCGGGCGAACGCGTCGATGGCGCCGGGGAACGTCGGCGACTCCACCACCACGTGGTCCCCCGGGCGGACCAGGAGACGGGTGGCGACCGAGATGCCGTGCTGGGACCCGTGCGTGAGCGCCACCTGCGACGTCGTCGCCGCGAGGCCGCGCGACGCGAGATCCTGCGCGAAGCCCTCCCGGAGCCGCGTCACACCGTCGGGCAGGTAGCCGTGACCCCGGCCGCCCTCCAGCAACGCCGCGCGGTCGACGTCGAACCAGGCGGGATCGAGCTGCCACGGCCCCTCGAGCGCGGACAGGCCGAGGTCGATCACCCCGGTGTCCCCGTCGTCGATCACCCTGGCGGTGAGCCGGCGGGCTCGCAGCGCCGCGGCCAGCTCGGCGGTCGGCTCCCCCGGGAGCGGACCGGCATCGGCGCGCACCCAGGTGCCGCTGCCCTGTCGCCGCAGGACCAGCCCGTCGTCGCGCAGCAGCTCGTAGGCCGCGACGACGGAGCCACGCGACAGCCCCAGCGCGCTGGCGAGCGACCGCTCGGTGGGAAGCCGCGAGCCGGCGGGCACGTCACCGCGTCGGATGGCGGCGGTGATGGCGCCCGCGAGCGGCCGGAAGCCCCGCGGGGTCGCGTCCGCTCCGCCCTGGAGGGTCGAGAGGAGCATCCGGGCGGAGATCCGCACGTCGTCGCTCACCGCAGCACCTCCCCGGTCACGACGCAGTGGACGCCGACGATGCTGCCACGACCTCGTCGCGGCAGCGGTCGACGGCGACCGCGAGTCGCCCCGCCGCCTCGACGAGGCGGTTCGGCGGCTCCGACGCGTAGCACAGCCGCGCGCCCTGCGACGGCCGGCCGCGATGGTCGAACGCCGAGCCCGCCACGATCGCGACGCCGGCGTCGAGGGCATGGAGCGCGAGGCGGTCGGTGTCGCCGATCGCCTCGTCGAGCTGCGCCCACAGGAACATGCCCCCGGTCGGCATCTCCGCCCGCAGCGCACCACCCGTCATCGACTGCACCGCGTCCACCAGGACCTCGGCGCGGTGTCGGCTGACCCGGCGGGTCGTCGCCAGGTGCTGCTCGAGCCACCCGTCCCGTCGGACCATGGCCACCACGATGCGTTGGTCCAGCGTGCCCGTGTGCAGGTCGGCGGCCTGCTTGAGCCGGACGACGGCGTCGATCAGCCAGCGCGGCCCGTGCACCCAGCCCACCCGGAGCCCCGGGGAGAGGACCTTGGAGAACGACCCGACGGTGACCGCGAGCTCGTCGGGCACGTGGGTCCGCAGGCGCTCGGGTGCGGGGCCGTCGAAGCCCAGCGAGCGGTAGGGGTCGTCGTCGACCACGACGACGCGGTGCGCCCGGGCGAGCCGGCCGAGGTGCTGTCGTCGGACGGGGGCGAGCACCGAGCCGGTCGGGTTCTGGTGGGTCGGCGCGAGGTAGCACAGCGCCGGGTCGAGGCCGGTGCCGAGCAGCTCGGCGAGCTCGAGCGTGCGCACACCGTCGTGGTCCCCCTCGACGTCGTGGAGGTCGGCGCCGGCGGCGAGCAGCGGCTGGAGCATGCCGATGTAGCTCGACCGTTCGACCACGACCGCGCTGCCCGGGTCGACGAGCGCGTCGACGGCCAGCTGCAGGGCCTGCTGGGCACCGTGGGTGACGATCACCCGATCGGGGTCGACGCCGCCGAGCTCGTGCTGCGCGATCCACTCGCGCAGCTCGGGCTCGCCCTCGGTCGGGCCGTACTGCAGCGTGTCCGGTGCACGCAGTGCGGTCGCCGCGGCCTGCGCGACCTCGGCGGCGGGCAGGCAGCCCGGGTCGGGCAGACCGCCCGCCAGCGAGATCACGTCCCGACGGCGCACGACCGACAGCAGGTCCCGGATCGCGGAGCCGGGCACCCGCTCGGCCCTCGCCGAGACCGCAGGTCGACCCGACGCGACCGAGACCGCAGTTCGACCCGACGAGGCCGAGGTGTCCGTTCGTCCGTTCGGCGCTGGCACGGTCTGCATGCCGCGATGATCGGTGCGCCGTCGGCACGCCGACAGAGCCAATCGGAGGAATTGGACCGGCCGCCGACCGAGACCCGGTGGCCGGGGTCGACGAGCCGGGCTCAGACCGCCAGGAGGTCCCTCGCACCCGTGCTGCAGGACGGGTGGCGCAGCTTGGACATGGCACGCGCCTCGATCTGGCGGATGCGCTCCCGCGTCAGCTGGAAGTGCGCGCCCACCTCCTCGAGCGTGCGGGGCTCGCCACGGTCGAGCCCGAACCGGAGCGTCAAGATCTCCTTCTCGCGCCGGTCCAGACCCGAGAGCAGCCGTTCCACCTCGGCGGGCAGCATGGCGACGGCCGCCTCGTCGAAGGGCGAGACGGCCCCGGCATCCTCGACCAGGTCCCCGAGCTCGGCATCGCCGTCATCGCGCAGGGGCTCGGACAGCGACAACGGTTCGGCGGCGACGAGCAGCGCCTCGGTCACCTTCTCGACCGGGAGGTCGACCTCCACGGCGAGCTCCGCCAGCGTGGGCACGCGACCGAGTCGCAGCTCGAGGCGTCCTCGGGCCTTCTGCAGGCGCGCCAGGGTGTCACCGGCGTGGACCGGGAGACGGATGGTGCGACCGGTGTTCGCGATGCCGCGGGTGATCGCTTGGCGGATCCACCAGGTCGCGTACGTGGAGAACTTGAAGCCCTTGCGCCAGTCGAACTTCTCGACCGCGTGCATCAGGCCCAGGTTGCCCTCCTGGACCAGGTCCAGCAGGGGCAGGCCCGAGGCCTGGTACTTCTTGGCGATCGACACGACCAGGCGCAGGTTCGACTGCACGAAGGTGCGCTGCGCCGACTCGCCGGCGGACACGGTGCGTCGCAGCTCGCGCCGCCGGGCGATCGACGACCCGGGGGTCCGGGTCAGCTCGTCGGCCGCGGCGACGCCGTCCTCGATCGCCCGGGCGAGGCGGACCTCGTCGTCCTTGGTGAGCAGCGGGTACCTGCCGATGTCGCCGAGGTACAGCCGGACGAGGTCCTCGTCGTCCCGTTCTGCACGGTCCTTGGCCATCTCGCACCTCTTCTCCGACGGTTCCAGTCTACGAGTCGAGTCAAGCACCCGACCCGCTCACGGCGGGACGCGACGTGCTCCCGCTCGTGTCCCCCACTCATCGGCAGAACGGGCCGCGAAACCTGAGCGGCACCGGGCGTGGCGTGTGGCTCAGAGGGTCAGCGCGGCGCTCTCGAGCGCCATCCGCTCGAGCTCGCCCTGGGTCTCGAGCGCGGCCTCGAGCGCCTCGGGCGTGCACAGTGCGCGGCGCAGCGTCGACTCGCCCTGCGCCCACTCGTCGAGGTCGTCGGTGAGCACCAGCTGCAGCCACCGCTGCAGGGAGGGCTCGGCGACCGGCGAGGTCGTCGCGAGCGCACCGCGGTACTCGGTGACGAGCAGCGGCAGCACCACCCGGTACGCCCCGGTGAGGCGTCGCACGTCGACCGGCTCGCCGTCGAGCTCGCGGAGCGCGTCGAACAGCCGCTCGGTCGCGGGCCCGGGGCTGCGCACGAGCGATGCTGCGTCGAGCGACGACAGCTCCGGCAGCCGGTCCCAGAAGAGCTCGGCGTGCCACCCGTGGCGACGCGACATCTCACCGAACAGCACGGTGGCGGTGGGATCGGGCGTGCTCGTCGACCACGCGCCGAGGACCTCGAACCACCGACGCTCGCACCAGACCCACGCGCCGAGCCGCGCCGCGCGGGCGAGCAGACCGGGGGAGCCGGGACCGGGAGCGGCGGAGGGCGACATCGATCGAGGAGCTTACGGGTGCCGGTGCCGGGTTCGTGTCCTCGCCGTGAACAGCTCGCCGAACGAGCCACGGGCGGCGCACCGACCCGGTAACCTCAGCGCTTGTTATGGGGCACAACAGAAGATTCGACGATGGCGAAGTGCGCGCGTGGCGCCACTTCCTCCTAGCGCACACCAGGGTGTTGTCTCGGCTCGATGCCGATCTGGTGGCCGACTGCGACATGACGCTCGCGGAGTTCGAGGTGCTGTCGCACCTCGCCGAAGCGCCCGAGCGACAGCTGCGCATGAACGAGCTCGCCGAGCTGGCTCGTCTCTCGCCGAGCGGCCTGACCCGCCGCTTCGACGCGCTCGCGCGTCGTGGGTGGGTGGCACGTGCCCGCTGCGACGACGACCGTCGCGGCGTGCTCGCCCAGCTGAGCGACGACGGGTTCGACGCCTTCACGGCGGCGACCCCGGTGCACGACCGTGGTGTGCGCGACTACTTCCTCGACGTGCTCGACCCGACGAGCGTGCCGGTGATGGCCGACATGATGGGCGCACTGGCGGACGCCAACGCACCCGACGCGTCGCTCGCCCGGGTCTGACGCGGCAGCCGGGCCTGGCCACACGGTCGGGCCCGACCCCACTCGTCGGCCCGGCACCACGCCCGGGTGACGTCCCCGCGACGCGGTGGCGCCGCTCGGGCCGGGCGACCGGCGTTCAGTAGCGGTTGGTGATCGGCAGTCGCCGGTCGCGCCCGAACGCCTTCTCCGAGATGCGGATCCCCGGCGGCGACTGACGTCGCTTGTACTCGGCGCGGTCGATCAGCGAGGTGATGCGCTCGACCGTCGCACGGTCGTGCCCGGCGGCGATCAGCTCGCCCACCGTGCGGTCGCCGTCGACGTAGGCCTCGATGAGCGGGTCGAGCTCCTCGTAGGGCGGCAGGCTCTGGTCGTCGGTCTGGTCGGGTCGCAGCTCGGCCGACGGCGCCTTGGTCAGGACCGTGGCCGGGACCAGCTCACGGCCGGCGACGTCGTTGCGCCAGCGGCACAGCTCGTAGACCAGCAGCTTGGGCACGTCCTTGATGACCGCCAGGCCACCCGCGGTGTCGCCGTAGAGGGTCGAGTAGCCGACGGCGGTCTCGCTCTTGTTCCCGGTGCTGAGCACCAACCAGCCGAGCTTGTTCGACAGCGCCATCAGCAGCACGCCGCGGATGCGCGACTGGAGGTTCTCCTCGGTGAGGTCCGCCGGGAGATCCCCGAAGGACGGGGCGAGCATGTCGAGCAGAGCGCCGTGCGCGGCCTCGATCTCGATGACCCGGTGGTCGATGCCGAGGTTGGCCGCGAGCGACGCGGCGTCGGTCAGGGAGTGGTCGCTCGAGTAGCGCGACGGCATGAGGACGCCGTGCACCCGGTCGGGACCCAACGCGTCCGCCGCGAGCGCCGCGACGATCGACGAGTCGACCCCGCCGGACAGCCCGATGACGACGTCGCCGAAGCCGTTCTTGGTCACGTAGTCACGCAGCCCCAGCACGAGGGCGCGCCACACCTCCTCGGGTCCGTCGTCCGGGACCTCGCCGACGACCGGAAGGTCACCCGGTGCCGTGGGCGCAGGATCCACCCGCTCCGTCGGTCCGGCGACGCGTGACGACGGCGCCCCGCCCAGGTCGACCACGGCCCCTCCCGCAACGGCCGCACGCACCGGCACGGCCACGTCGACCACCAGCTCCGCCGGCTCGAAGCGCGGGCACTGGGCCACGAGCGCGCCGTCGGCGTCGACCACGACCGAGCCGCCGTCGAACACCAGGTCGTCCTGGCCACCGACGAGGTTGAGGTACACGACCGGCAACCCGCTCTCGCCGATGCGCGCCGAGAGCATGTCGCGCCGCGCCCGCTGCTTGCCCCGGTGGAACGGCGACGCGTTCAGGTTGACCACGAGCTCTGCACCCCGCGCCGCTGCCTCGGCGACCGGGCCCCGCGCGACCCAGGCGTCCTCGCAGACGGTGACGGCCACGGTCACGCCCGCCAACCGGTACAGGTCCTGTCCCGCAGGGCCCGGGTCGAAGTAGCGCTTCTCGTCGAACACGCCGTAGTTGGGCAGCGCCTGCTTGTGGTAGCTCCCGACCACCCGACCGCCGTGGAGCACCGCCGCGGCGTTCCACGGCCCGTCGGTGGCGTCGTGGGGGTCGGCGCCGGGGTGCCGGTGGCCGTCCACCCACCCGACGGCCACCGCGGCGTGCCCGTCGCACGCGGCGGCGAGCTCGTGCAGCATCGCCTGGGACTGCTCGACGAACCCGGGCTTGAGCAGCAGGTCCTCGGGCGGGTATCCGCAGATCGCGAGCTCGGGGAAGACCACCAGGTCCGCGCCGGCGTCCTCGGCCCGCCCGTAGGCGTCGCGCATCATCGCGGTGTTGCCCTCGAGGTCGCCGACCACGAGGTCCAGCTGGCAGAGCGCGACCCGCAGCGTCCGGCCCGGTTCGTCGGTGCTGCGCGGAGCCCTGTCCGCGACGGCGTCGGTCATGGCCGGGATCGTACCGGCGGCGCCCACCGCCACCCCCACGCGCAACTGGTGCGCCGTGCCCTCCGTGGGAGGGCTCGGCGCACCAGTGGTCGCGTGATCCGGATCAGCGGAGCTCGATCAGAGCGGCTCGATCGCCGAGCAGACCGTGTTCACCATCAGCCGCGTCACGACGTAGGGGTCGATGTTGGCGTTGGGGCGACGGTCCTCGATGTAGCCCTTGCCGTCCTGGGCGACCTGCCACGGGATGCGGATGGACGCGCCGCGGTCCGACACGCCGTAGCGGAACTCGGAGTAGTGGGCGGTCTCGTGCAGACCGGTGAGGCGCTCCTCGAACCCGTGGCCGTAGCCCTCGAGGTGCTCCTCGACCTTGCCGGGCGCACCGATCGCCTCGCACGCCGCGATGATCGCGTCGTACTCCTCGCGCATGCGGTTGGTCGAGAAGTTGGTGTGCGCACCGGCACCGTTCCAGTCACCCTGGATCGGCTTCGCGGAGATCGAGGCGTTCACCCCGTAGTCCTCGGCCACCCGGTAGAGCAGGTAGCGCGCCATCCACAGCTGGTCGCTCACCTCGAGCGGACCGAGGGGGCCGACCTGGAACTCCCACTGGCCGAGCATGACCTCGGCGTTGGTGCCGGAGATGCCGATCCCGGCGCGCATGCAGGCCTCGGTGTGGGCCTCGACGATCTCGCGTCCCGCGATCTCGACGGCGCCGACGCCGCAGTAGTACGGGCCCTGGGGCGCCGGGTAGTAGTAGCCCTCGTTGGGCCACCCGAGCGGGCGGCCCTCCTTGAAGAACGTGTACTCCTGCTCGATGCCGAACAGCGACTCGTGCGCGGCGAACTTCTCGGCGACCGGCGTCAGCAGCGCCCGCTTGTTCGACGAGTGCGGCTCGAACGACTCGGGCAGCAGCACCTCGCACAGGACCAGGATGTCGCCCGCGCCGCGGGTCGGGTCCATGCAGGTGTACACCGGCTTGAGGACGCAGTCGGACGCGGAGCCCTCTGCCTGGTTGGTGGACGAGCCGTCGAAGCCCCAGATGCCGGGCTCCTTGCCGTCCTCGATGATCTTCGTCTTCGACCGCATCATCGGCACGGGCTCCGTGCCGTCGATCCAGATGTACTCAGCCCGATATGCCACTTGGTTCAACCCTTCGAGAGATGTCGCGGGACCCGCCGGGGGGACCCTACCGTCGTACCCGTCGGGGAGATCCCGGCGGTGCTCGCACCCACTCCGCCCTCCGGGTCCGTGGGACCGGGTGGACGGGACGAGCCGGCGTCCGGGTCGCTGGTCCCTCGGCACTGCGCCGCAGGACCCGGCCCGGATCCGCGCACGAGGATGCCGCTCGGCAATTTCGCATCCGTTGCCCCATTGTGAACGTCGTGTGAACTGCATCGCACGGACTTCCGTGCGACGTCCGACGGCTGATACCAAACGTCGTCCCGCCCGACACCGACGGACCGACCGGTCCGACGCGCAGGGGTGACAAGATGGAGAGCTCATGGATCATCAGCAGGACTACGTACTGCGAACCGTCGAGGAGCGCCGGGTCCGCCTGGTCCGACTCTGGTTCACCGACGTGCTCGGCCAGATCAAGTCGGTGGCCATCTCCCCCGTCGAGCTCGACTCGGCGTTCGAGGAGGGCGTGCAGTTCGACGGCTCCGCCATCGACGGCTTCAGCCGCGTCCAGGAGAGCGACGTCCTCGCCTTCCCCGACCCCAACTCGTTCCAGCTCATGCCGGGCACCGACGGCGAGGAGCTGACCGCCCGCATCTTCTGCGACATCGCGAACCTGGACGGCACCCCGTTCGAGGGCGACCCCCGCCAGGTGCTCAAGCGCAACCTCGCGACCGCGGCCGACCAGGGCTTCCAGTTCATGGCGGCGCCCGAGGTCGAGTTCTTCTACCTGCGCAGCGACGACGCCAGCCAGCCGCCCCAGCCGCTCGACGGGGCCAGCTACTTCGACCTGACCACCTACGACGAGTGCTCCGACATCCGGCGCCGCACGATCCAGCGGCTCGAGGCGACCGGCATCCCCGTCGAGTACTCGTTCCACGAGGACGCGCCGTCCCAGCACGAGATCGACCTGCGCTACACCGACGGGCTCGGCATGGCCGACAACCTGATGGCGCTGCGGATGATCGTGCGTGAGGTCGCGATGGCCTCCGGCGTGCACGCGACGTTCATGCCCAAGCCCATGGAGGGCGTGCAGGGGTCGGGCATGCACACCCACCTGTCGTTGTGGCGCGGCGACGACAACGCCTTCTACGACGCCGACGACGAGTACGGCCTGTCGACCACGGCCAAGGGCTTCATCGCCGGGCTGCTCCGCCACGCCCCGGAGATCACCGCGGTCACCAACCAGCTGATCAACTCCTACAAGCGCCTCGTCGCCGGCTACGAGGCGCCGGTGCACATCTCGTGGGCACGCAACAACCGGTCGGCCCTCGTGCGGGTGCCGGTGCCCAAGCGCAACAAGGAGTCCCAGGGGACGCGCCTCGAGTACCGGGCGCTCGATCCGGCGGCGAACCCGTACCTGGCCTTCTCGGTCCTCCTGGCGGCCGGGCTGCGCGGCATCGAGCGCGGCTACGAGCTGCCGCCGGAGGCGGCCGTCAACCTGTTCGACTCCTCCGAGGCCGAGCGGCGGACGGCCGACACCGGCATGCTGCCCACCAACCTCTCCACGGCCCTCGACGAGATGGAGGGCTCGGACCTGGTGCGAGAGGCGCTCGGCGAGCACATCTTCGAGTGGTTCCTGCGCAACAAGCGTGCCGAATGGGCCGGCTACCGCACCCACGTGAGCAGCTACGAGCTCCAGCGCTACCTGAAGGCCTGGTAGGCGAACGTGCAGCCGCTGCTGATCTGGCCCGCCCCTCCCCCGCCCGACCTGGTCCGGGTGCTGGACCTCGCCGGCCTGCCCTGGACCGCGGTCGCCGACGAAGCGGGCGCCCGGGACGGCGTCTGGTCCGGCGCCATCGTGGCCGCCGACGAGCACCCCGACGGCGGCTTCGCCATGGCGCGTGCCCTGCGGAGGGGCGACCTGGGGGTCGCGCCGCTGCTCCTGCTCGTGCGCGGGACGCAGCTCCCCGACCTCGACGGCCGTCACGACACGTTCGACGACTTCTGCGTCTGCCCGTTCCACCCCGCCGAGCTCGAGGCGCGCATCCGCCACCTGCTCGCCGCGGAACCCGGGCTCGAGGCGGGGCCCGAGATCGTCGAGTACGAGTCGCTCGTGCTCAACCTCGAGACGTACCAGGCGTCGATCGACGGCCGTCCCCTCGATCTGACCTACATGGAGTACGAGCTGCTCAAGTTCCTCGCCTCCAACCCGGGCAGGGTCTTCACCCGTGAGACGCTGCTGAGCAGGGTCTGGGGCTACGAGTACTACGGCGGCGCGCGCACCGTCGACGTCCACATCCGACGACTGCGCGCCAAGCTGGGCGAGGAGTTCGCCGGACTGATCCAGACCGTCCGCTCGGTCGGCTACAAGTTCGGCGAGTCGCGCTGGGCGACCTGAACCACGGGTTCGGCGGCGTCGCCGCGGAGCCCCGGGTCCAGCCCGAGCGCGGCTGCCTCACGCTCCAGGCGCTCGTCGTCCTCGCCGACGTGGAAGGGCACGTTGACCACCACCGTGTCGGGTCGGTACCTGAGCGCCATCTTGAGCGCGAGCGCGGACTGGTTGTGGAAGATCCCCTGGTACCAGTGCGGCAGGACGAACTCGGGGATCACGACCGTCACGTAGTCGTGGCCCCAGCGCCGCTCGAGGACCTCGAGGTAGTCCTCGACGGTGCCGGTGAGGTCGCGGAAGGGTGACTCGATGATCTCGAGCGGGAAGTCGATGCGGTGGCGCTCCCACTGCGCCCGGAACCGATCCGCGTGGTCCTCGTCGATCGCGACCGTCACGGCCACCGCGTCCGCGGCGCCGACGGCACGGGCGTAGCGGATCGCGGCCAGCGACGAACGGTTCACCCCACCTACGAGGACGACCACCCCGTGGTGCGGCACCCGCTCGAGCTCGATGAAGGACGGCTCGACGCGCAGCTGGCGTGCCACGTGGGCGTAGTGGCGCTTCACCGACTTGAAGGCGATCACCACGATCGGGATGAGCACCACGGGGATCCAGGCGCCGATGGTGAACTTGGACACGATCACGACGATCATCACGAGGAAGGTGCCGACCGCACCGACCGCCGAGAACACGATCGATCGACGCCAACCGCGCTCGCGCAGACGCAGGTGGTGGCGGACCATGCCGGTCTGCGACAGCGTGAACGACGTGAACACCCCCACGGCGTACAGGGGGATCAGCGCACTGACGTTGCCGCCGAACGCCACGAGCAGCACCGACGCCGCGACGGCGAGGAACAGGATCCCGTTCGAGAACACGAGCCGGTCGCCGCGGTTGGCGAACTGCCGGGGCAGGTAGCCGTCCTTGCCGACGAGCGCCGCGAGCCTCGGGAAGTCGGCGTAGGCGGTGTTCGCCGCGAGGATCAGGATCCCGGCCGTCGCGACCTGCAGGACCCAGTAGAGGGTGCCGGTCCCGCCGAACACCGTGCGCCCGATGATCGAGTTGACCGACTCGCCCGTCTCGGTCGGCGTCGGCCGGATGTGCTCGGCCAGGATCGTCAGTCCGATGAACGACACCCCGAGGATGCCGGCCATCCAGACCAGCGTGACCGCGGCGTTGCGCGAGGTCGGCTTGCGGAAGGCGGGGATGCCGTTGGAGATCGCCTCCACGCCCGACAGCGCGACCGCGCCGGAGCTGAAGGCCCTGGCGAAGAGGAACAGGGTGATCCCGCCGAGGCCCAGCGGGAGCGTGCCGGTCTCCTTCGACAGCTCCGCGAGCGCCTCGGTGTCGGGCGGCAGCTCGGCGAGCGTCCCCTGGGTGAGCTTGAACATGCCGATGCCGATCAGGAGACCGAGGATGCCGATGTAGACGTAGGTCGGCACGGCGAAGAGGCGGCCCGACTCCTTGACGCCTCGGAGGTTGGCGATGGTCAGGAGCGCGACGAACCCCAGGCAGAGGTGGACCTTGTAGGGCGCGAGCGACGGGACGGCCGAGTAGATGGCCTGCGTGCCCGCGGCGACCGACACCGAGACGGTCAGCACGTAGTCGACGAGGAGCGACCCGCCGGCCACGAGCGCCGGCGCCTCGCCGAGGTTCTCCCGGGAGACCACGTAGGCGCCCCCACCGTCGGGGTAGGCGTGGATGGTCTGGCGGTAGCTGTTCGACACGATCGCGAGCAGCACCGCCACCAGGATCGCGATCGGGGTGAGGAAGCCGAAGGTGTAATCCGACTGGGCCAGCACGGCCATGCCCCCGACCGGCACCAGCACCAGCAGGATCTCCTGGGTGGCGTACGCGGTCGAGGAGATCGCGTCGGAGGAGAAGACGGCGAGTCCGACGGTCTTCGGGAGGCGCTGGTGGTCGGCCTCCTCGGTGGCGAGCGGACGACCGATGAGGAACCGCTTCAGCGTCGAAGCCATTGGTGACGAGTGCTCCTGGACCGGGGGTGACCGGCCGAGCGCCGGATGCGCCCACGGTGGACCGCCGCACGCGGTCGCGAGAACCGTCTTGACGCGATCTTGACGCCGCGGCCCGCCAACTTGATCCGCTCTTGACGGCGCGGGCGGCACAGGGCGCCCGGCGCGACGTCGGATCAGCCGCCCCGGTCGACCCGATCCCGTCGCACCGCCAGCTCACCTGCCGCGATGCCGACGACGATCATCAGCACGGTCGTCACGACATCGGAGGCTCGCTGGATGTGGAAGGTCCCCCGTGGCTCGGTGTGCACGACGTTGAACACGAGGGCGGCCGCCGCCGACGAGGTGGCCGCCGCGACCCGGCCGCCGACGGCCGCTGCGGCCAGGACCACCAGGACGAGCGCGAGCGCGATCGAGGCCAGCCCGACGGAGGAGCGGACGGGGACCAGCGCCGCGCCGACGAGCACCGAGCCGACGGCGCCGATCGCGATCCCACGCGCCCGGCGCCGGGCCGCGTCGGGGGCGCCGGGCCCGTGGCGGACCGACGAGAGCCCGCTGACCGGATCCGGCGACGGCGATCGATCGGAGAAGTCCGTGGTGGACCCGACCGCGGACGGGCGGGCCGTCGGACGGCGCCGGTGGTCGAGGGCCTCGACCAGGGCGAAGCACGACGCGACGAAGACCAGCGTGCCGACCACCGTCACGGCACCGCGGACTCCGTCCGACGCGGCGAGCACGGAGGGGAGGGCGATCTCGGTCATGGCTCCGTCCTACGCCTCGACGCGCCCGGAGGGAAGGGCCTTGGCGCGATCCTGACGCGCCCGGTGTGGATCTTGACGGAGCCGCTGACCTGCGGGGCCCGCGACCGGCGTGCCGGTGGGGCCGGACCGTCAGGTGTTGAGGTCGATGAGCTCGCTGCCCTCGTTCATGTACTCGCCCTCGAGGCGCAGCGTGTGGCCCAGCAGGACCGACAACACGGCGCCGATCACGAAGAACGAGATCGGCAGGGCGACGAGCAGGACCAGGACGATGATGATCGGGCCGGGCATGGGACGAGTCTGCCCCATGCGACGCCGCCACGGCCACCCTCGGCAGGCGCCGTGTGCGACCTCGGGTCCGCTGGCGTCAGTCGCCCAGGTAGGCCCACGCCTCGAGCTCGATGCGGGCACCGAAGGGCAGCTCCGCCACGGCCACCGCCGACCGGGCCGGGCGATGGTCACCGAAGTACTCGCCGTACAGCTGGTTCATGGCCGCGTAGTCCGCCATGTCGACCAGGAACACCGTCGTCTTCGCGATCTGGGTCGGCGCCACGCCGTGCTCGCCGAGCAGCCGGTCGAGGTTGGTGAGGATCTGGCGCAGCTGCGCCTCGACCCCGTCGACCAGTCCGTCGTCGTCGATGCCGATCTGTCCGGAGATGCAGGCCCAGTCACCGGCTCGGAACAAGGGCGTGTAGGGCAGTGCGGACATGACGGCTCCCCGGTCGCGGACCTGAGAGCGTACTGCGCCGCCGATGTGGTCGACCGGGGCCGGCGAAGTAGCGTCGCCGGCCGTGAGCCCCGCTTCGCACCGCCACGCACCCCCGATCACGCCCCGAGGTCCGATCACGCTCGACCGGCGGCGCCTGCTGCGCAACGGGGCACTCGGACTGGGTGCCGCGGCGCTCGGCGGCATGGTCGTCAGTTGTGCCGAGGAGTCGGGCCCCGAGGCCGAGGGCGTGGACGCCGGCCCCGAGCAGCGCCTGCAGGCGCTGTTCCCCCGCGACATCGCCTACGTCCCGGCCGCGACGCCCTTCCGCCTGCCGTACACGCTCATCGACGCCGAGGGCGTCCCGCTGGCGGAGATCGACGGTCCCGCCACCTTCACCGTGCGCTTCGACGGGGAGCAGGTCGGCGATGCCGAGGTCGTCGAGGTGCACGACGACGGCGTGCCCCGCCCCTACCTCCCGCTGATGGTGACCTTCCCCCGGCCCGGCCTGTACGACATCGAGGCGGAGGTCGCCGGCGAGGTGCTCGCCTCCCAGGTGCAGGTGCTCACGCCGGACCGGGTCGAACAGCCCCAGGTCGGCGCGACGCTGCCCCCGGCGGAGACGGCCACCCCCGGGCGCTCCTTCGAGGTCGATCCGATCTGCACCGCGACGCCGCAGTGCCCCTTCCACGAGGTGAACCTGTCCGACGTGATCGGCACCGGGGTGCCCGTCGTGGTGCTGCTCGCGACCCCTGCGTACTGCCGGACGACGGCGTGCGGCCCGATCCTGGACCTGCTGATCGAGGAGGCCGGCGGTCGCGAGGACCTCATCGTCATCCACTCCGAGGTGTACGAGAACCCCAAGGCCGTCGCCGACCTCCGCCAGGCGACGCTCGCCCCGCTGCCCCGCACCTACCGCATGGGCTGGGAGCCGACGCTGTTCGTCACCGACGCGGCCTCGACGCTGGTCGCACGCGGCGACATCGTGGTCGACCGCGTCGAGATGCGTCAGATGCTCGACCTCGCGGTCTGAACCCCGTTCACGACATACCGAGGACAACCAGGTCTACCGGCGTCGGCGGCGGGGCAGGTACCTGCTGGTGGGTGCCGGTGGGGTGCCCGGCAGGGAGGAACCGATGCCGCGTCGACGGAGCACCGAACCGCAGTCCGCACCGATCGGGGGCCCGGCGTGAGCATCAGCGAGGTCCACAGCACCCGTTCCGTGTTCTCCACCCAGGCCGTCGACCCGCTCCAGTGGTCCGCGGGCGCCGAACACGCGGACGATCTCGCAGCAGAGCTGCTGCGATGCGCGGAGCTCTGCCGCCTGGCGGCCGAGATCCTCGTCCGGGACGGTCAGGAACTTCCCGCCGCGCCCACGCGCATCGTCCCCTCGACGTCTCCCGTAGCCGCAGCAGCACCGTCGCCCGGACTCCGCTGGAGCGTGGAGCCGGTGTCGCCGGCCAACCGGCCGGCGGCCTGACCGCTCACGCCTCAGCTGGAGGCGTGCTCAGCTGAACGACTGGCCGCAGCCGCAGGTGCGCTGCGCGTTGGGGTTCGTGATGGCGAACCCCGACTGGTCCAGGCCGTCCTTGTAGTCGAGGGTGGCGCCGGTGAGCAGCTGGGCGCTCGACGGGTCGACGATCACGCGCACGCCGCCGTGCTCGACGGTGACGTCATCGGTCGCCACGTCGCTGTCGAAGAACATCTCGTAGGAGAAGCCTGAGCAGCCGCCGGGCCGCACGGCCACGCGCAGGGCCAGGTCGTCCTCGCCCTCGGCGGTGATGAGCTGGCGCACCTTGTCGGCTGCGGTGTCGGTGAGGGTGATCATGGCCGGACCTCCATGGGGGTCACACGTGGACGGGACGAATTGTACCGGTGCTCGCCGTGACAACAACAGCGGTCCGGCGCAACCGATTCCCGCCGCTCGATCGACACCTCGGACGACGCCCGCCGAGTCAGGCGACGACGATGCGGGACCGACACGGGGTCCGGTGCGCCAGCGTGTGGAACTCGACGACGGTGGCGCCCCCCGTCTCGTCGACGAACCCCTCGAGCAGGCCACGGTGCAGCGAGCAGACCAGCTCGGGCTCGGCTTCGGCGAGCTCGGCGAACGGGCAGTGCGAGAAGGCCACGTTCACGGCGTCGGGCTCGTCCACACGTGCCGGGTCGAAGCCCAGCTCGTCGAGCATCGCAACCGCCGCGTCCACGCAGGGGGCTGCGGCGCGCTCCCGACGGTGCGCCATCCGGCGACCCTCGCTGCGGCCGGCGTCGGCGGCGAGTTCGCCGTCGATCCCGGCGATGGAGGCCATGGACAGCAGCATCCGGGCGAGCATGGGGAACACCGGTGGCTCCAGGCCGAGCGAGGGCGCCTCGGGGGCCAGGCTGTAGAGCTTCTGGGGTCGTCCGACCGCACCGCTGGTGTCCGGACGCGACTCGAGCAGGCCCACGTCGCGCATCCGCTCCAGGTGCGGTCGCACGGTGTTCGCGTGCAGTCCGAGCGACTCCGCGACGTCCGAGGTGGACAGCGGCCGCGACGAACGTGCCAGCTCGAGGTAGATCGCGTAGCGCGTGTTGTCGCCGAGCGTCTTGAGCAGGTCGAGACGTCGCTCAGGGTGGGACACGCCGACATCGTAGCTCGACCGCTCGAAATAACACGGCGAAACCCGTTAAAATGGGTCCATGGCCGATCCCCTCCTCCCCGCGAGCGCACTCCCCTCCGAGGACGACGTCCTCGGGCTGCTCCGCGGCGTGATCGACCCGGAGCTCGGCCTGGACATCGTGGAGCTCGGAATGGCCCGGGGGGCGCGCATCGATCCCGACGGCCTCGTCCACGTGGGCGTGGCGTTGACCACCAGCGGGTGCCCCCTCCGTGCCCAGATCCAGCGCGACGTCCGCGCCCGGGTCGGCGGACTGCCCGGCGTGACCAAGGTGCGCATCGACTGGTCGGAGCTGACCCAGGAGGAGAAGGCCACCGCCATGGCCCGCGCCCGTCGCCACATCGCGGAGCGCCCCGAGCAGACCGCGCTCGCACCGACCACGAAGGTCCTGATGATCGCGTCCGGCAAGGGCGGCGTCGGCAAGTCCTCGGTGACGGTCAACCTGGCCAGTGCGCTCGCGGCGGAAGGGTTCACCGTGGGCGTGCTCGACGCGGACATCTGGGGCTTCTCCGTGCCGCGGATGCTCGGGCTCGACGGCCGCCTCGAGGCCGCGGAGGGCCAGGAGCCCGGGGCCAACCGGATCCGTCCGCACGAGCTCGAGGTGGGGGCCGGGAAGCTCCGGGTCGTGTCGATGGGCTTCCTGGTCGACGAGGAGGGCTCGGCGTTGATGTGGCGCGGGCTCATGCTGAACCGTGCGGTGCAGCACTTCCTCGAGGACGTCGACTGGGGCGAGCTCGACTACCTGCTGATCGACATGCCACCCGGCACCGGTGACGTGCAGATGGGCCTGGCACGGCTGCTGCCCCGCGCCGAGATGATCATCGTGACGACCCCCGCCGCGGCGGCGCAGAAGGTGGCGATCCGCGCGGTCGACATGGGACGCAAGAACTACCTCCGCATCGCCGGCGCGATCGAGAACATGTCGGTCTACGTCGACGACCTCGGCCGCGAGCACCACCTGTTCGGACGCGGCGGCGGCGACCGCCTGGCGGAGGACGCCGGGGTCCCCCTGCTGGGTCGCATCCCGATCGAGCCCGCGGTGGCCGAGGGTGGCGACCGGGGTGCGCCGATCGCACTGGGCGAGGGTCCTGCGGCGGACGCCTTCCGGGCGATCGCCAGGACGCTCATCGACGAGATCGTGCCGCCCGCCGATCTGGCCGGGTGCTCCGCCCGGCTCATGGGCGCGATGGACGCCGCGCTGGCAGCTGCGGACGAGCCCGTCTGACCGTCGGTCGCATCGTCGACCGTGGCGCGGTCGGCTCGATCCGCGGCCGGCCTCAGCAGCCCGGTGGCGCCACGAGCGGTGCCTCGAGCAGACCGGCGAGCGGGTGTGCGACGGCCTGTCCGGTCGATCGATCCCGTGCGGCGACGAGACCCACCACTCGACCGCCGGCGTCCAGCACCGCCCCACCGGAGCTCCCGCCGATGACCGTCGAGCCCGTCAGCATGACCTCCGAGGCGACGCCGTCGGCGACCCGTCGCTGGACGTCGGCCAGGTAGGTCGCGTCGACCCTCGCGGCACCTCCGGGGAAGCCTGCGACCACGAGCTGGGCACCGAGCCCCACCGCGCCGCCCGCCTCGGCCGGCGGCCACACGCGTTCACCACCGGCCGCCATGACCGCCTCCGCGTCCAGCAGCACGGCGTCGCGCCCGTCGAGCGCGCCGAGCACCCCGACGTCCACCCGGGTGCCGTCGCCCGAGCGCACCTCGACGGTGCCCGACCCCGCGACCACGTGGGCGTTGGTCAACAGCAGCACCCGACCGTCGGCGGTGCGCACGAGGGTCGCCGACGCCTGCCGCTGCTCCCCGCAGCCGGATGCCTCGACCCTCAGCACCGACGCCGCCGCGATCGCGGCCACCTCGTCGTCGACACCGCCGTTGCGCTCCACCGCGACGCCGGCCACCTGCACCGCGGCGTCAGCGGTCGCGGCGGGCGTGAGCACGTGCGCGCCGGTGCCGAGCAGCACGCCGACGACCAGCGCGGTCGCCACCTCGAGCACCATCCGACGGCCCACACCAGCAGGGAACACCGCCACGGGGACCGCGGCAATCGGCAGTTGTGCCCAACCGCTCGTCAGGCGCGCAGCGAGAGGTAGAGCGCCCAGACGTCGTCCACGGCCACGGTGGCCGTCAGCTCACCCCGTCGGACGCCCGCCTCCAGCTCCGCGATCCGCTCCGTCACCTGCGCATGACGCCGGAGGTCGTCGCGCAGCCGGTCGTCGAGCATGGACCACATCCACCGGACCTGCTGGGCGCGGCGACGCTCGTCCAGCTCGCCCGTCGCCCCCATCTTCTCCCGGTGCGTCTCGATCTGGGCCCAGAGCTCGTCGAGGCCGAGGTCCGCGAGCCCCGAGCACGTCACCACCGGCGGGGTCCACGTCGGCGACGCGGGACGCATGAGGTGCAGTGCGCCGCGGTAGTCCGCGGCCGCCAGCTCCGCGCGGGTGAGGTTGTCGCCGTCCGCCTTGTTGATCGCGACCATGTCGGCGAGCTCGAGCACGCCCTTCTTGATGCCCTGCAGGTCGTCACCGGCACCGGCGATCATCAGCACCAGGAAGAAGTCGACCATGTCGGCGACCACGGTCTCGGACTGACCGACGCCGACCGTCTCGACCAGCACGACGTCGAAGCCCGCCGCCTCGCACACCAGGATCGTCTCGCGGGTCGCACGGGTCACGCCCCCGAGCGTCGATCCGGCGGGGGACGGGCGGATGAAGGCGTGGGGGTCCACGGCGAGGCGTGACATGCGGGTCTTGTCGCCGAGGATCGACCCGCCCGTGCGGGAGCTGGTCGGGTCGACCGCGAGCACCGCGACCCGGTGCCCGTCCGCGGTCAGGTTCACCCCGAGCTGGTCGATGAACGTGGACTTGCCGACGCCGGGCACCCCCGTGATGCCGACGCGGTGGGCACCGCCGGTGTGCGGCAGCAGCTCGAGCACCACCTGCTGGGCCAGTTCACGGTGTGCGCGGTTCGAGGACTCGACGAGCGTGATCGCCCGGGCCAGGACCGCAGGATCGCCGGCGCGAACGCCGGCGACGTACTCGGCGACCGAGAGGGGACCTGCCATCGGCGGCACACTAGTGGCGCCTCACTCCTGGCCTCCGACCGCTGCCGTAGGCTTCCCCCGTGCCTGACGCTCGCCACCGTCCCGTCGCGGCCGACCGCCCGACGCCCCCCGGCGACGCCCCGCGGGGCATCTGATGGCGCGTCGGACCAAGGAGCAGCGCCGCACGGACTACCTCGACCTCGGCGCCGCGCTCGTCGCCGAGTCGGCGGGGTCGGGAGGGTCGGAGCCGGGTCTGGCGCTCGCGCACGTCAAGCTGTCCGACGTGGCCGAACGCGCCGGGGTCACCAAGGGGGCGATGTACCACATCTGGCCCTCGCAGGAGGCGTTCTGGCACGACCTGCTGGTGCACCTGCTCGAGACCAACCAGCTGTTCGGGGCGGACCAGCTCTCGGCCATCGGCACCGAGCTCGCCGAGGCGGCCGGCGACACCCCGACCCTGCGCGACTACGCGAACGCGCTGTTCGACGCGCTGAGCAACGACCCCGCCTACTTCGCCCGGGTGAGCCTGTTCTCCTACATGGACGACGAGACGGTCCGAGCCGAGCTCGACCGGTCGTTCCACGGATCGGTGCAACAGGTCGTGCCCGTGCTCGAGCGCTCGATCACCTCCATGGGGCGACGGCTGATCGAGGGCGCCACCGTGTGGGACTTCGCCGTCGCGATCGCCGCACTGCTCGACGGGCTCTGCCTCCAGTACCGCATCTCCCCGTCCCGCACGCCCGACGTGGCGCTCGGCGACGGGGCGCGCTGGAGCCTGTTCGCCGCCTCGGCCGAGGCACTGCTCATGGGCTACACCGAGTCGATCGACAGCGCACCGGCCAGCACGACATCGGCCAGCACCGCATCGGCCGGCACGGTGGCGCGCTGATGGCCCGCCCGACCGCGGACGACCGTCGACGCGACTACCTGGCCATCGGCGCGGAGATCGTCACCACGTTCTCGGCCGAGGAGTCACGGGCGGCGACCGTCGACGCGCTGGCGAACGTGAAGGTGGCCGAGGTGGCCGAGCGCGCCGGGGTCACCAAGGGCGCGGTGTACCACGTGTGGCCCTCGCAGGAGGAGTACCGCAAGGACCTGCTCCAACGCCTGCTGGACCAGACCCACCAGGCCGGCATCCGCGAGCTGCACGAGCTGCTGTCCGACCCCGAGCTCGATCTGGGGCGGCCCCGCGAGCTCCTGCTGCGCTACGCCGACTTCGTGTTCGAGGCGCTCAAGGACGACCCCGCGTTCTTCGCGAGGTTCAGCTTCTTCATCTACGCCTCCAACCCGGAGGTGGCGCAGCTGCTCGCCGACGGCGACGACTCCGTGGTGAGCGACTTCGCGCCGCTGGTGGAGTCGTACCTGCAGCTGGTCGGACGCCGTGTGCGGCCGCCGTTCACGAGCGAGCTGATGCTGATCGCGATCAACTCGCTCTTCCAGGGCCTCTGCCTGCGCTACCGCACCTCACCGGAGCTGGTGGAGCAGCGGGTGGGACCGGAGGGGCTGGGCAAGTACGCGCACGGGCTCGAGTCCATCGTGCTGCACTTCAGCGAGCCGATCCCGACCTGAGCGACCGGTCCGCCGGGGAACAGCGCGGGCGAGTGGCACGAACATTCGTCGGGTTCCGGTGCTGTCGACGAGCGTCGCTGGGTACGGGGTCATCATGACGACTCCCACGACGAGCCCGTCCGACTCCGAGGACACCCGGGACCGCTTGATCGACGTGACCACGCGGCTGCTCGGCGACAGCGGTGACCACTCGCTCCGCCTCGCCGACGTGGCGCGGGACGCGTCGGTCGCCGTGTCGACGATCTACGCCCACTTCCGGGACCGCACCGACCTGGTGGCCGCGGCGCGGCTGCGCACCTATCGCAACCACGCAGAGGCGACCATGTCGGAGCTGCAGGCCGCGACCGAGGCCGCGGTCTCCGTCGACGCCTTCCGCGAGGCCACCGACTGGCCGCGCCTGGCGGACCCGACCGACCCCGACGCCCGCGAGCGCCGGTGGGACCGAGTCGAGGCCATGGCGGACACCCGTCACCTCCCCGCCCTGGCCGCCTCGGTGGGCCAGCTCCAGAGCGAGATCGACGGCGCCACGGCCGAGCTGATCCGCACCGGCCAGGAGCTGGGCGCGGTCGACCCCACGCTCGACCCGACCGCCGTGGCGCTGCTCTGGCAGGCGCTGCAGCTCGGACTCGCGATCCAGGACGTGGCCGGCACCCACGAGGCGCCCGACCCGGACGCATGGAACCATGTCCTCGAGCGAGTGTCCGAGGCGCTCGCCGGCGATCGCGTCGACGCCGCCGGGACGTCCGACGCGCCATAGGCCGCCGACGGTGAGCCGACCGGGGTCAGACCGGGAGGGTGTAACCCAGCTGGTCGGCGAGCCGGTCGAGCAGATCGCTCGCGGCCTCGTGGATGACCGTGCCGGGCGGGAACACCGCCACGGCACCCGCGGCGAGCAGCTCGTCGTAGTCCTGGGGCGGGATGACGCCGCCCACGACGATCATGATGTCGTCGCGGCCCATGTCGGCGAGTTCCCTGCGCAGCTCGGGCACCAGGGTGAGGTGACCTGCGGCGAGCGACGACGCGCCGATCACGTGCACGTCGGCCTCGACGGCCTGACGGGCGGCCTCGGCGGGCGTCTGGAACAGCGGGCCGATGTCGACGTCCCAGCCGAGATCCGCGAACGCCGAGGCGATCACCTTCTGGCCGCGGTCGTGTCCGTCCTGGCCCATCTTGGCGAGCAGGATCCTGGGACGACGGCCGTCGGCCGCCTCGAAGGCCTCCACCTTGGCGCGCACGTCGTCCACGACCCCTCCCCGGTCACCGATCTCGCCGCGGTACACCCCTGAGATGGAGCGGATCTCGGCGCGGTGACGACCGTAGACCTTCTCGAGGGCGTCGCTGATCTCGCCGACGCTGGCCTTGGCGCGGGCCGCGGCGACCGCCAGGTCCAGCAGGTTGCCCTCGCCCGAGCCGGCGGCGTTGGTCAGCGCGTCGAGCGCCGACTCGCATGCGCCCGCGTCGCGTTCGGCCCGCAGACGCTCCAGCTTGGCGATCTGTCCGGCGCGCACGGCCGAGTTGTCGATCTTGAGGACGTCGATCTGCTCGTTCACGTCGAGGCGGAACTTGTTCACCCCGATGACCGGCTGCTGGGCGGAGTCGATCCGGGCCTGGGTGCGCGCGGCGGCCTCCTCGATGCGCAGCTTCGGGATGCCCGCCTCGATCGCGGCGGCCATGCCGCCGAGCTCCTCGACCTCGCGGATGTGGCCGAGCGCCCGCTGGGCGATGTCGGCGGTCAGGCGCTCCACGAAGTAGCTGCCGCCCCACGGGTCGATCACCTTGGTGGTGTTCGACTCCTGCTGGAGGAACAGCTGCGTGTTGCGCGCGATGCGGGCGGAGAAGTCCGTGGGCAGCGCGAGGGCCTCGTCGAGGGCGTTGGTGTGCAGCGACTGCGTGTGGCCCTGGGTCGACGCCATGGCCTCGATGCAGGTGCGGATGACGTTGTTGTAGACGTCCTGCGCGGTGAGCGACCAGCCGGAAGTCTGGCTGTGCGTGCGCAGCGACAGCGACTTCGAGTTCGACGGGTGGAAGTTCTCCTCGACGAGCTTCGCCCACAGCAGCCGAGCGGCGCGCATCTTCGCGATCTCCATGAAGAAGTTCATGCCGATCGCCCAGAAGAACGACAGCCGCGGCGCGAACGCGTCCACATCGAGGCCTGCGTCGCGACCGGCCCGCACGTACTCGATGCCGTCGGCGATCGTGTAGGCCAGCTCCAGGTCGAGCGAGGCGCCGGCCTCCTGCATGTGGTAGCCGGAGATCGAGATCGAGTTGAACCGCGGCATCTCCGTCGAGGTGTACCCGAAGATGTCCGAGATGATCCGCATGGAGGGGCTGGGCGGATAGATGTAGGTGTTGCGGACCATGAACTCCTTGAGGATGTCGTTCTGGATGGTCCCCGAGAGCTGTTCGTGGGCGACGCCCTGCTCCTCGCCCGCCACGATGAAGAGCGCGAGCACCGGCAGCACGGCACCGTTCATGGTCATCGACACCGACATCCTGTCGAGCGGGATGCCGTCGAAGAGCACGCGCATGTCGTAGATCGAGTCGATCGCCACGCCGGCCATGCCGACGTCGCCGGCGACGCGCGGGTTGTCGGAGTCGTAGCCACGGTGCGTCGCCAGGTCGAACGCGACCGACAGGCCCTTCTGCCCGGCCGCCAGGTTGCGTCGGTAGAAGGCGTTGGAGTCCTCGGCGGTGGAGAACCCGGCGTACTGGCGCACCGTCCACGGCTGGTTCACGTACATGGTCGGGTACGGGCCGCGCAGGAAGGGCGCGATGCCCGGGTAGGTCGACAGGAAGTCGAGGCCCTCGAGGTCGGCCGCCGAGTACAGCGCCTTGACGTCGATGCCCTCGGGGGTGCTCCACGGCTCGTGATCGGGCGGGGGCGGGGCCGCGGTGGATCCGCCCGGACCGGGCAGGGGCACCTGGGAGAAGTCGGGCACCTGGAAGCTCATCGTGTCGTCCTGTCCAGCATGGTCGGGTCGGGCGAAGGTCGGTCGAACGGGCGATCGTCGGGGCTCATCGCTGCACCCCCGTCGGCGTGCCGATGGTCTCGTGCGCCCGCTGCAGCACGCCCAGCACGTCCACCCCGACGTGGATGAACTCGCTCACCCCGGCTGCCGTCTCTGCATCACGCCGCTCGCCCGGGTTGCCCGCCAGGTAGACGGGCGTGAGGCCGGCGGCGGACAGCGCCGACGCGAACTCCGTGGCGCGCGCCGCGTACACGTCGTCGGAGGAGCAGATGCACACGAGGTGCGCGGCCACGGCGAGCGCGTCGGCGACGGCGTCCGCAGGATCGTCGAACCCGGTCGTGGAGCCCCGGTCGCTGGTGACGGCCTCGATGCCGCCCGACTCGAAGAAGTTCTTGGCGAAGGTCGCGCGGGCCGTGTGCACGGCGACCGGTCCGAGGTTGACGAGGAACACCTTCGGCCGCGACCCGGTGGCCGCCATGTAGCCGTCGGAGGCGTCGCGGAGGTGCTCGAACTGCTGTGCCCAGCGGATCCGCGGGAGCGGCTCGCACTCGGTGGCCGCGCCGTCGGGCAGCCGCCCGGCCGAGGCGCCGTCCAGGTTGACCGCTCGGGAACGCAGCGTCCGCAGGTCGCGGTCGGTGCGCACCACCGGTGCCTCGTGGATGTCGGCGAACTCGCTCACGCCCGTGATCGGCTCGGCGCGGCGGGCGACCCGGTCGAGACGACGCTGGGCCACCTCGGCGATGTCGCTCGCCAGGCTGCCGTCCAGCAGGACTGCGGGCAGTCCGCCACGATCCTCGAGCTCGGCGAAGGCGCTCCACGCGTGCTGCGCGATCTGCTCCGTGAGCGACTCGACGTACCAGGAGCCGCCGGCGGGGTCGACGACCCGGCCGACGTTGGACTCCTCCTGCAACAGGAGCTGGGTGTTGCGAGCCATGCGTCGGCCCAGCTCCTCGGCCTCGCCGAGCAGTGCGTCGAAGGGGGCGGTCGTCACCGACGCCGCGCCGCCGACGCCGGCAGCGAACCCGGCGGCGGTCACCCGGAGCAGGTTCACCCAGGGATCGCGTCGGGTCATCATGCGCTCCGCCGTGCGCACGTGCAGCGTCGGTGCCTGTGCGGACCCCGATGCCCCGCACGCCGCCGCCATGGCCGACCAGACCCGACGAGCCGCGCGCAGCTTGGCGATGGTGGTGAACACGTCGGCGTCCGCCGACAGGGTCACCTCGATCTGCGCACACGCGGCGTCGGCGTCCAGACCCGCTCCGGCCAGGACCCGCAGGTAGGCGGCGCCGGTGCTGAGCATGACGGCGAGCTCCTGGACCTCGCTGGCACCCGCCTCGACGTGGGGGGTCGTGTCGACCCGCACGACGCGGACCGACGGTCGATCCGCGAACCGGGTCGCCAGCGCGGCGACCTCTGCCATGGCCGCGTCGATGCCCTGGGGGAGTCGGCCGAGTGCGGCGAGCACGCCGAGCGGGTCGGCACCGAGTCCCCCCTGCACCGCGGCGCCGTCCAGGCCACATCGCTCCCAGACCGCTGCGAGCAGGTCGGCCGCGTGGGAGAAGTTCGAGCCCGGCTCCAGGTGGACCGGCGCGAGGTCCAACAGCACGCCGTCGAGCACCGCATCCAGGTCGTCGGTGGAGGTGACGAGGACCCCGCCGGTCGCCGCGAGCTCACCGAACCGGGGATCCGACGGTCCCACGCCACGTCGGAACGCCTCGTCGAAGCGGACGGTCAGCTCGGACGCCCCCCGCTCCAGCTCACGCAGCGCGATCCGGTTGGCCTCGTTCGGATCGGCGTTGGCGACGGTCGACCGGATCTGCCACCCGGCGGACTGCTCGGGGTCCCCCGAGGCACCCCGCACGAAGGGCGCGCTGCCCGGGAAGCCGGAGGGGTCCGGCTCCTCGCCCAGGTCAGCCGCCGTGTACAGCGGATCGATCGTGATCCCGCCGGGCGTCAGCGACCGCAGCTTGGAGATCGGTGCGCCCTTGAGGACCTTGTCGACGAGGGCCAACCACTGTTCCTCGGTCGCCGGCGGGAAGTCGCCGGCGAGTGTCGGATCGGCCTCGGTGGTCACGGACTACCTCCACGGTGCTTCGGGGGGAGACCGGGGCCGAGCAGGGCGACGGGACGCCGCGCCGAACACTCCCGCCCCGGATCCGCCGAGGCTACCGGAGGGCCGTCTCGCGGTTCGAAGCCGGACCCTCGGTCGCGGCGTCGGGAGCCGACGGCGCGGGACGTCCCGCCCGACCCGGCGACGAGCGCAGGACCGATCGCTTCGGCGGCGTGTACAGGATGCGGAAGACGGTCAGGGCGCTCAGCAGCCCGACGAGACCGATCGTGACCACGCGGAACACCGGGTTCGCTGCATCGGTCCCCGCCTGCGCCGCGTGCAACGCCGTCATGAGGGCGACCGGGTAGGAGAGGTAGTGCAGCCCGCGCCACCACGTGCGCCGCATCCGTCGCTGCAGGAGGGACGTGCCCTCCACGACCACCAGCCCCCAGAGCGCGCCCACGCCCCACGCCACCGGACCCGCCTTCCAGGAGCTGGCGAAGGGGACGAACAGGTCGGCCCACGAGAACGTCATGTAGCTGTCGAACACCAGCGCGACCATGTGCACGGCGATGAAGACCACGCTCAGTCCACCGAGGGCGCGATGCAGATCGGTGAGCCAGGCCGGGAGGCCCCGCCGGTCGATGAGCTTGGTCGTGAGCAGCAGGCCCCAGACGAGGGTCAGGACCAGCAGGACCGCGGCGACCATGCCGCTGGCCCGGGCGACGTACCACCAGAACTGCTCCGACATCAGAGGGCCGTCCCGGGAGAGAACGCGCGGGCGAGGGGGCCGACGAGCTCCTGGCGGCCGTCGGCGAACGTGAGCAGGGCACCGGCGCCGGCGAGCAGGTCGAGCAGCTCGGGCTCGGCACCAGGATCGCCCCAGCCGACCAGGAGGGACGTCGCGACGACCTCCGCCCACCACGCCTCTGCAGCGAGCACGCTGCAGGCGACCACGGGACCGGTGCTGGGCCGCCCGGTCCGCGGGTCGATCACGTGGTGGGCGGGACCGCCGGACGTGCGCCAGCGCCGCCGGAGGGTGGACGAGGTGGCGACGGCCCCGTCCAGGAGGTTGAGGCGGGCGGGCTCGGCGAGGTGGTGGTCGAGCTCGATCTCCCACCCCTCGAGCGGCGGCTGACCCGCCACCCGGAGGTCGCCCCCGAGCGACACCATCGCCGCGTCCGCGCCCCGCTCGACCGCGGCGGTGGCGACCAGGTCGGCGGCGAGGCCCTTGCCGATGCCACCCGGGTCGATCCCGACGCCGGCCGGCAGCCGGACCAGGTCGAGCCCGGGGTCGACCTCGACGTCGGCGCAACCGGGTGACGGGGTGCCCGACGGTCCGGGCGTCCGGGCGTCGCCGGCCGGCGACGGCGCAGCCGCGGCGTCGATCGCGGCGTCGGCGAGGTCGTCGAACGTGCGGTCGTACCCCGCCGCCCGCAGCGCATCGAGCACCGTGGGGTCGAACCGGCCGCCCGATCGGTGCCACGCCCAGACGGCGCGCTCCAGCAGCATCGCCGTCGCATGCGACACCAGCGTCGGGTGGCCGTCGCCGGCGTTGAGGCGGCTGATCTCCGACTCGGGCCGGAACCGCGTCCATCGACGCTCGAGGTCCTCGAGCTCCGCGAGCACGTCGGCGAGCGGCGGCGCGTCGGGACCGAGGAGCACGACATGCGCCTCGGTCCCCATGACCCGACCATCGACGCTGGACCGATGGGCCGGACGCTCCGCCGCGATCGCCGTGGCGGAGTCCGACGGGCGCAGGGGCTGGGACAGCTGGAGGCCGCCCATCAGCTCGAGCTCGAGGTGGTGGCCGGCGCGGTCCGACGAGGGGCCGCCGTGACCGGCGCGCTGCTCGTGGCGGGAGCCGTCGCACTCGCCGACGAGCCCGACGAACCCGACGAGCTGGACGAACCTGCGCCGGACCCGTTCGACGAGGAGGTCCCAGTGTCGACCTGCACGTAGGAGCGTCGGACGACGATGACCGGCGGTGGCGCCGTGGTCGGGACCGCCGTGGAGGTCGTCGCGGTCGTCACGGTGGTGGCCGCCGCCGCGGCCTCCGGCGCCGGTGCAGGCCGGCCCACCACGGCGACGAGACCGAAGGTGGAGGCGGTCGCCACACCGGCCGCGAGGATCCTGGACGCTGCCGCCGGGTGACGCTTCCGGCGCTGCGACGACGGGGACCTGCGCGATGGGGACGTGCGTGCTGTCGCGACCGGCGCTGTGGCGCCCGTGGCCTGCGGGACCGGTTCGGTGACCGGGTCGGCGTCAGTCGTCATCGTCGGCACCGCTCTCGTGGCCCTCGTCGCGGTCCTCGACGTCGCGATCCTCGGCCTGGTCGTCGTCCTCGTGGTCCTCGTCGCGATCGTCGCCGTCGTCGTCGTACCGGTCGTCGCCGTCGTCGTCGCTGGCGACCACCGGGGCGGCGGGAGACGGCGCCGGCGTCGATGCCGACGATCCGACGGCCGGGCCGGCGGACGTCGAGGTGGCGGGGGCGGTGACCGGCACGGTCACGTCGACGTAGATCGTCGACGGCGTGACCGCAGCGCTGGTCGCGACGTCCACCGGCTCGGTGGCGACCAGCTTGCCGGCCGGCGACTCGAGCTCGGTCCCGGATCCCAGGTTCACGGCGATCGCGGCGCCGGCGGCGGCGAGGGTCAGCACGACGGCGGCCATGCCGGCGGCTGCTTTGCGGGTGGTGTTGGTGATCTCCATGACGCCGACGGTACGAGGCGGTCCCCCAGCGGACGGCGTGCTCCCGGTAAGGGTTCGGTGAAGGTTCCGGTGCCGGGGTGCAGGCCTGTGGAACGCTGCACGTCGTGAGGATCTTGGTGGTGGAGGACGATCCGGCCATCGCCGAGCCGCTCGTCACCGGCCTGGCGCGCAACGGCTTCGAGCCGACCCACGTGGCCGACGGACGCAGCGCGCTCGAGGCGGTCGATGCCGCGGATCTGGTGCTGTTGGACCTGGGTCTGCCCGACCTCGACGGTGCCGAGGTCTGCCGTCGCCTCAGAGCCCGCTCCACCGTGCCGATCATCGTCGTCAGCGCCCGATCCGGCGAGGTCGACCGCGTCCTGCTGCTGGAGATGGGCGCCGACGACTACGTCGTGAAGCCGTTCGGACTGCGCGAGCTCGTCGCCCGCATCCGCGCCGTCGCGCGGCGCAGCGGGGCCGGAGGACACGAGGCGCCGCTGCAGCAGCTCGCGGTCGGTCCGCTGGTCGTGGACCTCCGGACCCACGAGGTCCGGGTCGACGGGGAGCTGGTCGAGCTGACGCCGAAGGAGTTCGACCTGCTCGCCCACCTGGCCGCCGACCCGGGTGCTGCCTTGAGCCGGCGCAGCATCCTCGAGGAGGTGTGGGACGCCAACTGGTACGGCTCCTCCAAGACGCTGGACGTCCACGTCGCGTCGATCCGTCGCAAGCTCGGACACCCCGAGTGGATCCAGGCGGTCCGGGGCGTCGGGTTCAAGCTGGTCGTGCCCGCCGACACAGGTGACGCCGGACCGAACGGTGGCGAGTGACCCGGCGACTCGTGCTGTCCTACGTGCTCCTGGCAGCGTTCGTCCTCGCAGTCGTCGAGCTCCCCCTCGGCCTCTCCTACGCCGCGCGGGCGCAGGACCGGCTGCTCGCCGACATCGAGCGCGACGCACGGGTGCTCGGCGGGTTGGTGGAGGAGCGGGTCGAGGCGGGCGACGACGCCGCCGTCGCGACCATCGCCGAGCAGTACGCCGCGCAGTCGAGCGGCCGCGTCGTGGTGACCGACGCGGAGGGCATCGCCCTGGTCGACACCGAGCGCCCCGACGACGCGCCGCGGGACTTCTCGACGCGGCCCGAGATCGCCACCGCACTCCGCGGCTCGCAGGCCACCGGCACGCGTCGCTCCGACACCCTGGGTGAGGAGCTGGCGGTCGTCGCGGTGCCGATCTCCTCCGACGGAGAGCTCAACGGGGTCGTGCGCGTCAGCTTCCCGACTGCCGAGGTGCGCGAGCAGGTGCGCGACAACTGGCTCCGGCTGGGCTTGCTCTCGATCCTGGTCCTGGCGGGCGCGGCGTCGCTCGGCTGGCTGATCGCCCGGTGGGCCGTGGGCCCCGTCGACGAGCTCGAGACGGGCGCGCGGCGGCTCGCCGCGGGTGACCTCTCGGCGCGGACCGAGGTCGACCACGGCCCGCCCGAGTTGCAGCACCTGGCGAGCACCTTCAACGACATGGCCGCTCGGCTCGAGGTGCTCGTCGGTTCCCAACGGGCCTTCGTCGCGGACGCGTCCCACCAGCTGCGCACCCCGCTGACCGCACTGCGCCTGCGGATCGAGTCGCTCGAGGACACCGCCCTGTCGACCGACGCCGAGCCGGAGCTCGCACGACGTGACCTCGACGCGATCGACGCCGAGCTGGAACGGCTGGGCCGCATGGTCGAGGGGTTGCTGGCACTGGCACGCAGCGAGGCGACGACCGGCACCGGGATCGTGGACGCCGGCTCGGTCGTGACCGCCGCGGTCGAGCGCTGGAGGCCGCTGGCGGCCGAGCACGACGTGCAGATCCTCCTGGAGTCGCCACCCACCGCGCCGGCGCGTGCGGTCCCTGGCGGACTCGACCAGATCGTCGACAACCTGCTCGACAACGCGCTGGGCGTCGCCGCGGCCGGCTCGCAGGTCGACGTGCGCGTGGCCGCACGGGACGGCGACATCGTCGTGGCGGTCCGCGACCACGGTCCGGGCATGACCGCCGAGGAGCGGAACCGAGCCGCCGACCGCTTCTGGCGAGCCCCGAACGCTGCGCCCGGCGGCTCCGGCCTGGGGCTCGCGATCGTCGCCGAACTGGCCGCGGCGTCCGGCGGGTCGCTGCGCCTGTCCGACCCGCCCGAGGGTCCGGGCCTCCTGGCGGAGGTGTGCCTGCCGCGCCCTCGTTGACGGCCCATGGGGTGCATCGCCGGGCCGACCCTCGCGACGAGCGCCCGCTGCGCCGCGGGCGCTGGCGTACCATCGGCGCCGATGATGCTCACCGCCACCCAGTTCGACACGATCATGCTCATCCTGCGAGTGATCGCAGGTCCGACGATCTTCCTGCACGGCTACAACAAGATGTTCGGCGGCGGGAAGATCCCCGGGACCGCCGGATGGTTCGACTCCATGGGCATGAAGCCCAACGGCAAGGTCCACGCGTACGTGGCCTCGATCAACGAGATGGGCTGCGGGCTCCTGATCCTCGTCGGGTTCCTCACGCCGTTCGCCGCTGCCGGCGTGATCGGCACCATGGTCGTGGCCGGCTGGACGGTGCACCGCCAGGCGTTCTTCATCGTGAAGTCCGGCTGGGAGATCGTCATGGTCATGGGCGTGCTCTTCTGGACGATCGGCGCGTTCGGCCCCGGCCAGTGGTCGCTCGACCATGCGATCGGACTGTCCGAGACGATCAACGACGGGCTCACCGGTGCGGCCATCGCCGCCGGGCTCGGCATCGCCGCCGGTGTGCTCACCGTGGTCTGCTGCTACCGACCGCCGGCGAAGGACGCATGAACGTGGACGACCTGGAGCCGGTGGACGAGGACTGGTCCCGGGCGCTCGCGGTCGCCGCGCATCCCGACGACCTGGAGTACGGCACGGCCGCGGCGATCGCTCGATGGACCTCGCAGGGCAAGCACATCACCTACCTGCTGGTGACCGACGGCGAGGCCGGCATCGACGGCATGGACCCGGTCGAGGCGGGACCGCTGCGACGCGACGAGGAGATCCGCAGCGCGGCTGCGGTCGGCGTCGACACGGTCGAGTTCCTGGGCCTGCCCGACGGGCTGGTCGAGGCGGACCACGAGCTGCGGAAGCTGCTCGCCGCAGCGATCCGCCGCCACCGGCCCGACGTCGTCATCTGCATCAACTTCCGCGAGTCGTTCGGCGGCCCCGGCTGGAACCACGTCGACCACCGCAACACCGGCGTGGCGCTGTTGGACGCCACCCGCGACGCCGGCAACCGCTGGCTCTTCACCGACCTCGTCGACGAGGGGCTCGAGCCCTGGTCGGGCGTGCGCTTCGCCGCGTTCGGCAACTCGCCCGACGGCACCCACGCGGTGGACGTCACCGACCACCTGGAAGCGGGCATCGAGTCGCTCGAGCAGCACCGGGTCTACCTGGACGCCCTGCCCGACGGCACCGTCGGCAAGGACCCCCGCGCCATGCTCGAGGGGTTCGCCGGGCAGGTCGGTCCCCGGCTCGGCGTCACCCACGCCGTGCAGTTCGAGATCATCCCGGTCTGAGCTCGAGCGCCCTGTCGTGGACCACCAGTCGACCGACGCGCCCCCGACGGTGCGGGTCGTGACGCTCAACGCGGGCACCCTGCTCGAGCACGGATGGGAGGATCGGCGCCACGAGATCGTTGCGTGGCTCCGACGGCTGGACCCCGACGTCGTGTGCCTGCAGGAGATCTGGGAGCGCATCGGCGATCCGTCCACCAACACCGCCCGGTGGATCGTCGAGCAGCTGCCCGAGCACGGCTGGCACCTTCACTACTTCGGCGGCGAGTTCTCCCAGGAGCTGTGGCCCGGGGTGGACGTGCTGTTCGGCTCGGCGATCCTGTCCCGGTGGCCGATCGACTCGTCGAGCGACCTGCTGCTGCCGACCGTGCCCGACGAGACCGACCGCTTCCCCGGGCTCGTTCCCTGGGAGCTGGCGCACGCCCGCACCGCCGGGCTCGACGTGTTCAGCTGCCACCTGGCGTCCGCTCCGCTGCACGGCCACCACCGCCGTGCGCAGGTGCTCGCGATCGACGAGCACATCCGGTCGGTGCGCGGCGACCTCGACGGCGCGCTCGCGACGCGCCGGCCACGCGACGCCGTCCCGGCGATCCTCTGCGGCGACTTCAACGCGGAGCCGGACAGCGACGAGATGCGCTTCCTCACCTCGCTGTGCGACCTGGAGGGACGACGCACCTACTTCCAGGACGCGTGGCGCGTCGCCGGCGACGGGTCGCCGGGGTGGACCCAGCAGTGGCGCACCCACCCGATCGCCGCGGCGTTGAACGTGCCCCGCAAGCGGATCGACTACGTGCTCGTCGGCGACCCGTTCCACCGCGTCGACTCGGCAGGGCGCGTGCTGTCGGCCGAGCTGGCGTTCCACGAGTCGTTGACCGGGACCATGGCGAGCGACCACATCGGCCTGCTCGTCGAGGTCGTCTGGCCCCAGCGCCCTACTCGGAACGCAGCGCCTGGGTGACGCCGAGGCGCGCGGCGCGACGCGCCGGCCAGGCAGCGAGGACCACCACGACCACCAGGGTCACCGGCACGGCGATCACGACCGCATCGACCCACGACGGCTCGACGTGCGCGACCGGCGTCGCGACCGCGACGGCCCGCCACAGGAGACGGCCGAGCGCGATGCCGAGCGGCACGCCGATGCCGAGACCGACGAGCGCGATCACGATCGCCTGGGTGAACGCCACCAGACGGGTCTGCCCAGGGGTCTGGCCGACCGCTCGCAGCACGGCGAGCTCGGCGCGACGCCGAGCGAGCGCGCTGAGCAGTGCGTGTGCGATCGCGCCGACACCCAGCACCGTCAGGAAGAGGCCGAGGGCCTGCGGCAGCGCGCCGACGCGGGCGAGGGCGTTGATCTTGCCCGGGACCTCCGAGGGGAACGGGGCGATGCCCGCACCGACCGACGCGCCGGCGGCCGCGAGGTCGCCGGCGAGCTCCGTGGGGTCCACCCCCGGCGCGGCCCACGTGAGCAGGCCGGCCTCCTTGACCGTCGACGGACCGCCCGGTTCGGACGGACCGAAGACGGCGTCGTACCCGTCGTCGCCGATCCAGGCGCTGTCGTCGTAGCTGCTGTGCGACGCCGCCGGCGTCAGCGCCAGACCGGCCACCGTGACCTCGACCTCCTCGGTCGGACCGGCCAGCACCAACGGATCGCCGAGGTCCACGCCGAGGTTGCGAGCGCTCGTCGGTCCCAGCAGCACCTCCTCGGGCGACCGGGGCAGACGGCCCTCGGTGACCACGATGTGCTCGGCCATCTCGGGCGGGAAGCCCCAGACGGCCAGCTTCCGGGCGCCCACCTGGGCCACGGCGTTGCGCACCACCGCGGACTCGTCGACGCCGTCGACGCCCAGGTAGGCCGCCTGCAGCGCGTCGGCGTCGACCCACCACTGGCCGCCCCCGCCGACGGGCGTGACCAGGTCCCAGGTCTCCCCCCACCGCTCGGAGCGTTCCGACGCGTCGTGCAACGCAGCCGCGAACGTGAGCGTCGCCACCATGCCCGCCACGCCGGCGATCACGGCGACGAGCGTCGGGCGCACGGGGATCGCCTGGCTCGCCACGCCGCGTTCCAGCGCGAAGCGCGCGCCGGTGGCCATCGGCACGGGCGCGCCGCTGTTCACCACGGCAGCGGTGACGGAGGACGGCCGTGAGCGGACGTTGCGGGAGGTGCCGGCGCCGTACCAGGCGCTCGCCGCCGCGGCGGCGGCCGGGACCACCACCGCCCCCACCGCGACAGCTGCCAGCACGACGGGGGCGACCGAGAACCCGGGGTCGGGCTCGTACATCGCGGCCGTGCCGACCGGGAACCACCGCGAGGCGACCGCAGCGACCACGACACCGATGGCGGCGCCGAGCGACGCGGCGAGCAGCACCGGCAACGTGGCCAGACGGCACCGACCCCGACGCGTCAGACCGGCGCCGACGAGTGCAGAGAGCTCCGCCGCTGCGCCGCCGGCCATGCGCGCGGCTGCCTGACCGACCAGGAAGGCTGCAGCGACGGCCGCGACGAGGGCGAGCGCCCGCATCGCCCAGGCCTCGAACTCGATGCTGGACGACGTCGAGCGATGCCGTTCCGGCATGTCCCACATGTCGATGTCGGATCGACCGGTCACCGCCTCGAATCGGTCGGTGAAGGCGGGGATGTCGGCCTCGCCGCCGCGGAGGCGGACGTAGGCGTTCGTGTAGGGCATCGTCTCCGCCGGGTCCCCGGCGAGCTCGTCGGCGAAGCGCTCGCCGAACGCGGGGCTGTGTCGGACCGCGCCGTCGGGAAGGTAGGTGGCGTAGTCGTTCTCCACGAGGGAGGTCCAGTAGGACCGCTCGACCCCGACGATCGTCGCCTCGACGACCGGTCCGTCGGGTTCGGGCACCTCGCCACCGGACTCGGCAGCGGCCACCGCCTCGGCGACGGAGCCGGGGCGATAGAGCTCGAGGGTCAGCGTGTCGCCCACGCCCTTGCCGACGGCCTCCGGGAAGTTGGCGGTCACCACGACCTCGTCGACGGCACCCGGCGCTGGCAGCCGTCCCTCGAGCATCACCGGCTCCTCCACACCCTCGAACGTGTCGGGGGTGAGCCAGAGCAGCTCGGGTCGCCCGTCGACGAGCACGGTGCTCGTCACCAGATAGGTGGCCATCGCCTCCACCTGTGGGAGCTCGCGCACGGGCTCCCAGTCCCAGCCCGGATCGTTCGGCAGGATGTTCAGCGTCGCCGGCTCGGTGCGCTCCAGCAGTCGGGACATCGCGGAGCTGGCGCGACCGGCCCCGGCGAAGGCCGCGCCGACCACCGCGGTCGCACAGGCGACGAGCAGCACCAGCCCCAGCAGCGCCCGCCAGCGACGCCGGAGCTCCCACCCCAACCAGGTCCGCTCCACGACGTGCGCCCTGCTCAGCCCGCGGTGACGGGGTCCGCGGCGAGGGGGTCCGTGGCGAGCTGACCGTCGCGCATGTGCACCACGCGGTCGGCGCCCCGCGCCACCTCGGCCGAATGGGTCACCATCACGATCGTCTGGCCCTCCGCGTGGAGCCGGCGGAAGAGCTCGATGATCTCCGTGCCGCCGTCCGTGTCGAGCGCACCGGTCGGCTCGTCCGCGAGCAGCAGGAGCGGCTCGTTGACCAGCGCCCGTGCGATCGCCAGGCGCTGCTGCTGCCCTCCCGACATGACCACGGGCAGCTGGCCGGCGCGATCACCGAGACCGAGCAGGTCGAGCAGGTCCCGCGCCCGCGCCACCGCCTGGCGCCGCGTCGAGCCCCCGAGCTGGGCGGCCATGGCCACGTTGTCGAGCGCCGAGACGCCCGTGAGCAGGTTGAAGAACTGGAACACGATCCCCACCTGTCGGCGCCGGAAGTGTGCGAGCCAGCGCTCGTCGCGGCCGGTCAGGACCTCGCCGGCGACGGTCACCTCGCCTTCGTCGAGCGGCTCCAGCCCTGCGATCACGTTGAGCAACGTGGACTTGCCGCAGCCCGAGGGGCCCATGATCGCGACGAACTCGCCCGGGGCGAGGGTGAGGTCCACCCCACGGAGCGCTCGCACCGGCGCGAGGTCCTGTGCATAGGTCCGGCGAGCGCCGGCGACGACGGCGGCATCGGTCATGTCCGGAGTCTGACGGCGACGCATCGCGGCGGCAAGGAGGCTGGCCCGCGGGGTCCGTGGGTGCCAGCACCCCCGATGTCGCTTCTGTGATCTGGAAGTGAGGCCATGGCCTCACCCCCAGATCACAGAACGGGTGGTCGGCGAGCGGAGCACGTCGCGGGCAGCGGTAGCCTCCACGTCGATGGTCGTTCGTGTGGTCGTCGCAGAAGACTCCCTGTTGGTCCGCGAGGGCATTGCGACCCTGCTGGCGACGACCGACGAGCTGGAGGTCGTCGACCTGTGCGAGGACCTCCCGTCCCTGCTGGCGTCGGTCGACCGCCACCTCCCCGATGTCGTGCTGACCGACATCCGGATGCCGCCGACCGGCACCGACGAGGGCATCCGGGCCGCTGCGGAGCTCAGGGTCCGTCACCCCGAGGTCGGGGTCGTGGTGCTCTCGCAGTACGTCGAGCCCGGCTACGCCCTCTCGTTGCTCGACGAGGGCTCCGACCGTCGGGCGTACCTGCTGAAGGAGCGGCTGGCCGATGCCGACCAGCTCACCCGGGCGATCCTCGAGGTGGCGGCGGGCGGCTCGGTGATCGACTCGAAGGTCGTCGAGTCGCTCGTGGCGGCCCGCAGCGCCGCTCGGACGTCCTCGCTCGACCGGCTCACCCCACGAGAGCTCGACGTGCTCGCCCAGATCGCGCAGGGCAAGAACAACGCCGCGGTCGCCGCGGCGCTCGTGCTGAGCGAGCGGGCGGTCGAGAAGCACATCAACTCGCTGTTCTCGAAGCTCGGCCTCAGCGAGGAGCCCGACGTGCACCGCCGGGTCAAGGCCGTGCTGTTGTACCTGTCCGAGCGCGACCCGACCATCACCGCCTGAGCCGGGGGGCTGCACCACCACCACGGTGGTGTGCCCACCCTCGGCAGCGGCGGTCCCACGTGCGACGATCCGGTCGATGCTGCCGGCCCCCGCCCTCGAGGAGGACACCATCTCCGACGACACCGTGAGCGTGCTGATCGTGGACGACCAGCCGCCCTTCCGCGCCGTCGCGCGGACGGTGGTCGGGGTCACCCCCGGGTTCACCGTCGCCGCCGAGGCCGACTCGGGTGAGCTCGCGGTCGAGATCGCACGGGACGAGCGACCCGACCTGGTGCTGATGGACATCAACCTGCCGGGCATCAACGGGATCGAGGCGACCCGGCGGATCCGCGCCGAGCTGCCCGACACGGTGGTGGTCCTGTTGTCCACCTACACCCGCGCCGACCTGCCGGCCGATGCCACGAGCTGCGGCGCGGCCCGCTACGTCCACAAGGAGGACATCTCCCCGATGGTCCTGCGCGAGGTCTGGCAGGAGCGCTGAGCGATGCCCGTCGGGACCGCCGGCGCTCAGTCGGTCCCGACCGGGATCGTCCCGTGGACCGTCGAGCCGGCGCCCGGCGCCGAGGTGACGGTGAGGGTGCCGCCGAGCGCACCCAGCCGGTCACGCATGTTCACGAACCCCTGGCCCTCCCCGCCCGACGCGACCTCGAAGCCGGCGCCGTCGTCGACCACGGAGAACCACAGCGCCTCCCCGTCGCGTCCGACCGAGACGTCGATGCGCGCGTCGGGGCCGGCGTGCTTGCCGGCGTTCTGGACCGCCTCGAGGCAGCAGAAGTAGACCGCCGCCTCGATCTCGCTGTCGTGGCGGGTGTCGTCGGCGACGCGGACGCTCGTCGGGAGCGCCGCACGGTTGGCAGCGGCCTGCAGCGCCTCACCGAGGCCGCGGTCGCGCAGGAGCGGCGGGTAGATGCCGTGCGCGAGCTCGCGCAGCTCCGTCAACGTGGCCTGCACGTCGCCGCGCAGCTCGTCGAGCAGCCCGTGGGCGGTGTCGGCGTCCGAGCCCATCAGCGTCGAGATCAGACCGACCTTCACGGCGAGCGCGACCAGGTGCTGCTGCGCGCCGTCGTGGAGGTTCCGCTCGATCTGACGGCGGGACTCGTCCGCCGCCGCCACGATGCGCGCCCGCGACGCCACCAGCTCGGCGTTGCGCAGCTGCAGCTCCTCGAGCGATGCCTGCAGCGCCGAGTCGAGGCGGACGTTGTGCAGCGCCAGCCCGACCTGTCGGGCGAGCTCGACCAGGGCGCGGTCCTCGTCGTCGCTGAACGGCGCGTCGTCGCCCGGACGTTCGAGCACGATCAGTCCGAGCAGCTGCCCCAGGTGCGTCACCGAGACCGACCGCACGAGGCGGTCGTCGCGGCCGACGAGCAGCTGCGGCGCCCAGACCTGCAGCCAGGCGTTCCCCTGCGCGTGCGCCCGTGCGACGACCGCCAACGCGTCGGGGTCCAGCTCGAGTCCGCCGGCGCCACGCTCGGGCACCGACACGGCTCGCACCAGCTGGCCGTCCGTGCCGGTCCAGATCTCGGCCACCGACAGGTGCATGGTGCTGCGGAGGGTCTCCACCAGCTGGAGCAGCAGCTCGTCCATCGGCACCGCACGCGACATGCGTCCACCGAACGTGCGCAGCGCCTCGTCGGGTGAGCGGCGATCCCCATAGACACGTTGGTTCGCCCACTCCTCGAGTCGTCGGCGCACCGGCACCGCGAGCACGCACGCGACCGCCGCGGCGCCGATCGACAGCACCAGGACGGTGCGCTCGTCACCGACGGGCGTGCGTCCCAGACCGAGCACCACGAACAGGTAGACCACGCCGGTCAGCCCGACCAGCCCGGCGATCACGACCGTGTGGACCAGGACGCGGTTCGCGGCGAGCACGAGCTGCGGCGACCGACCGGCGAGCACGGCGAAGGGCACCAGCACCAGCGCCGTGGACCATCCGGCGAAGGGCGATCGGGGCCAGTCGACCAGCAGGCTCAGCACCAGCCCGACCGCCGCGAGCGACAACGCGACCAGCTCACCCCACACGAGCCACAGCAGGCGACCGCGGGTCGCGCCGGTCGCGGCACGCAGCCGCGCCGCGACGACGACCGCGACGACGAGCCACAGCACACCCCCGGCGATCGAGGCAGCGACCGTCACCGGCGCTCAGCTCGCCGTCGTCGGTGCACCGACGACGCCCGACTCCTCGACCCGGCCGTCGCGCATGCGCACGATGCGGTCCGCACCGGCCGCGACGTCGTCGCTGTGGGTCACCATGATGATCGTCTGGTCGTCGTCGTGCAGGCGTCGGAAGAGCTCGAGCACCTCGCTGCCCCCTTCGGAGTCCAACGCACCGGTCGGCTCGTCGGCGAGCAGCAGGGTCGGTTCGTTCGCCAGCGCGCGGGCGATCGCGAGTCGCTGCCGCTGCCCACCCGACAGCACCGACGGCAGCTCCTCGGACTTGTCGCCCAGGCCCAGGAGGTCCAACAGGTCGCGGGCTCGGGTCTCCGCCGGCCGACGACCCGAGCCCGCGATCATCGCGGGGATCACCACGTTCTCGAGCGCCGTCATCCCGTCGAGCAGGTTGAAGAACTGGAAGACGATCCCGATGTGGCGGCGCCGCATCCGTGCCAGCCAGTTGCTGTCGCGACCGGTGATCAGCTCGCCCGCCACCTCGATCTCGCCGTCGTCGGCCAGGTCGAGGCCGGCGACCAGGTTGAGCAGCGTTGACTTGCCGCAGCCGGAGGGCCCCATGACGGCGACGAACTCCGACGGGGCGACCTCCAGGTCGACGCCGCGCAGGGCGCGCACGGGGGCCAGCTCCGCCTCGAAGGTCCGGCGCACGCCTCGGACCTCCAGCACCGGCGTCGGTCCACTCATGATCGGCTCCCTCCGTGCTGCACCCGGAACGCCCGCACCGGTGTGTCACGACCCTTGACATGTTGGTCGCCGAGCGCTTCCACGTCGGGGACGTCCGCGAGCTGCTCGAGCGTCGCCTCGCTGATCACCGTCGTCCCCGCCGGACGTGCGAGGTCCTGGAGACGCTGCGACAGGTTCACCGTGTCGCCGACGACCGTGTACTCCACCCGCTCGTCGCTGCCCAGCAACGCCGCGGCGACCTCGCCGGTCGACACCCCGATGCCCAGCCCGAACGGCGGCAGCCCGTCGGCCTGCCAGACCCGGTTGAGCGATGCCTGACGCTCGTGCATGGCCGCGGCCGCCTCGAGCGCCCGGCCGGCGTGGTCCTCCTGGGGCAGCGGGGCGCCGAAGACGGCCATCACGGCGTCGCCCACGTACTGCATCACGGTGCCGTCGAGGTCCAGGATGGCGGCGTTCATCTCGCGGCGATGGCCGTTGAGCATGGATGCCAGCACCGTCGGATCGGTGCGCTCGGCGATGCCCGAGTAGCCCCGCACGTCCGACATGAGCACCGTCACCTCGAGGCGCTCGGTGCGTTCGAACGCGGACCGGTCGACCCGCAGCCGTTCCGCGAGCCCTGAGGGGAGCAGTCGGCTGAGCGTCTCTCCCTGCTCCTCGCGGGCCACGATCGCGTGCTGGAGCAGTCGCAGCCGGCGCAACGCGCTCTCCTGGCCGGCGCTCGCGCCCTTGGCCAGCACGAGGAACAGCGACTCCATCGCGTCGTTCACGGCCTCGGGCGTGGTGTCCATCGCCGCGGCGATCGCCTTGACCGGCCGGCCCTCGGCGATCTGGCGCAGCAGCGCGTCCTCCGCGTCGCTGAGTGCGCCCTCGGCACGGACCGGGGTCACGAGCGCCTGGACGATCTCGGGGTCGAGCATCGAGCCGCCGGTGGCGACCTCCCGGATGGCGCGCGCCAACCGGTTGCCGTCCGAGACGCGGTCCTTGAGCAGGTAGGCGTAGCCGGCGGCGCCCTCGTCGAGCAGCGCGATGGCGTACTCGGGGTCGTCGTACTGCGACAGGATCACGATCCCGGTGCCCGGATGGCGCTTGCGGACCTCCTTGGCCGCCTCGATGCCCTCGTCCTGGAACGTCGGCGGCATGCGGATGTCGGTGACGACGACCTGCGGTGCGGTGCGATCAGCGCCCTCGACGAGCTCGTCGTGGTCCGCCGCGACGCCCACGACGTCCAGGTCGGCCTCGATGCCCAGCAAGGCGCGGACCCCCTCACGCACGAGCAGGTTGTCGTCCGCCAGGAACACCGTGATGGGTGCCCCCGGGGCGGCGTCGGGGCGGGCGGTGCCGCTGGAGTCGTCGACCACGCTCTCATCACAGCTGACCGACCGAGGAGCGACAAGGGTGCGGTCGTCCCCCGACGAGGGCGTGCAGGCATCCCCTCGCGAGACCGGCTGACGCCATCGTCGGCCGCGACGTGGCTCCGTACCGTCAGGACATGCGCATCGAATCGTCGGTCACCTCGCTGAGCTGGATCCCCTCCGAGGCCGTGTCGGGTCTGAACAAGGCGGTCTTCGGCTCGGGCTTCACGCACTACGACCCCCCGCCTCCGGACCGGATCGAGGACCTCGAGGCGTTGCGCGACGAGGACCGCTTCCGCTTCGCCAACCACCTCTCGGCGTGGATCGAGGTGGAGGACGGTCGGATCGTGGCGTCGGGTCACGACGGCGGCGGACTGATGGGCGCGACCACTCTGTCGGTCGGGTCGCGCCAGGTCACCTACGCCGCGGTCGCCCTGCCCGAGCTCGTCGCGCCGGTGCAGGTCGACGAGCGCTCCGCCCGCTTCGTGCAGACCGTCGGTGGCCACACCGCGGTGCCGGCGCCGCGGCGGCTGAACCGGCCGCCGTTCGTCGCGTTCCAGGCGCCGACGGTCTGGACGACCCTGACGCTCACGCTGCACGCCGACGGTCGCTGCGAGGGCGAGCTGACCGGGGCGAGCGCGTTCCCGCGGCACTGGGTCTACGACGCCGAAGGGCGACTCGACGCCAAGGCGGGGCTCGCGGACTTCAAGGAGTGGTGGCGACACTCCTTCGGTCGACACACCCCGTGGGGCGACACCGACTCGCCGGCGCTGGTCACCGAGGTCGAGACCGCTCTGGAGCGCGAGGTCGCCGGACGCATCATGCGCGGCGGCGACCGGCCGAGGGTCCGCAAGCTCCGGGCGGGCGACCTCGTGGTCGAGCAGGGCTCCGAGGGCGACGAGGTCTTCCTGCTGCTCGACGGCGTGCTGGGCGTGGAGGTCGACGGCGAGCCGCTGGCCGAGGTGGGTCCCGGAGCGATCCTGGGCGAGCGCGCGGTGCTCGAGGGCGGACGGCGGACCGCCACGCTCCGGGCCGCGACGGCCGCCAAGGTCGCCGTGGTGACCGCCGAGCAGCTGGATCGTGAGGCCCTCTCGGCGATCAGCGATGGACACCGCCGCGAGGAGGCGGCACCGACCGACGCAGCACAGACCGGCGCAGCACCGACCGAGGGAGCGACACGCGGCTCCGAGGCCCCGGCCGCGGGCGGCCGGGAGCGACGGTGAAGGTCCGGTGCTGCGGCGTACGAGGCTCGACGCCCGCGCCGGGGGCCGAGTTCACCCGGACCGGCGGGCACACGTCGTGCCTGGCGGTGACGCCGTCCGGCGTCGCTCGACCGTCGCTGGTCCTGGACGCCGGCACCGGCATCCGCTCGGTGAGCGCGCTCTGGGGTGAGCAGGCCTTCCGGGGCACGATCCTGCTCACGCACCTGCACTGGGACCACACCCAGGGTCTGCCGTTCTTCGGCGCCGGGGACCGCGAGGACGCGGTCGTGCGGTTGCTGATCCCACCGGTGGGTTCCGAGGACCCGCGTCGGACGCTCTCGGGGGCGATGTCGCCGCCGCACTTCCCCATCGGACCCGACGGCCTGCGCGGACGGTGGTCCTTCGACACCATCGGTGCGGGCGACCACGAGCTCGAGTCGGTCCGCGTCCGCGCGACCGAGGTCACCCACAAGGGGGGCACGACCTTCGGCTACCGGCTCAGCGACGACCTCGGCTCGTTGGCGTACCTGCCGGACCACGTCGCGGCGGACCAGCCGCGGCGACCCGCCGCGATCGACCTGGTGCGTGGCGTCGACGTCCTGGTGCACGACGCGCAGTTCGAGCACCGGGAGGCCGTGCTCGCCGACGCGTACGGGCACAGCACGGTCGACGACGCCGTCGACCTGGCGCTCGAGGCCGGCGTGGCCGAGCTCGTGCTGTTCCACCACTCCCCCGCACGCACCGACGACCAGCTCGACGACGTGCTGGCCGGAGCGCGGGAGCGTGCGACCGGCACCGACCTCACGGTCAGCCTGGCGGTCGAGGGCCGGGAGCTCACCCCCGGCGCCTGACCGGGATCACTCGTGGCGCAGCTGCTCGGCCGGGCGGAGCCGTGAGGCTCGCCACCCCGGGTAGGTCGCGATGAGGTTGGCGACGAGGATCGTCGCCGGGATCGCCAGCAGCAACGCCGCGAGTGCCAGCGGGGGTGCGAACACGAGCGGCGTGTGGTCCGCCACCACTCGCCAGCTCATGCGACCCACCGCCACGCCGACGGGCACGCCCACCGCCAGGCCGATGACCGACAGCGTCGTCGCCTGCCACCCCAACGCCGCCCGGATGCCGCCGCTGGTCATGCCGAGCGCTCGCAGGACCGCCAGCTCGTTGCCGCGGCGTCGCAGCACGCTCGCGGAGACGTGCGCGACCGTGCCGACCGCCAGCACCGTCGTGAACACCGCGAACAGCAATGGCAGCGGCCGGACGTTCTGCAGGTTGGTGACGTCGAGCGGCAGATCGGGGGGCCGCAGGTCGTGCAGGTCGGTGTCGAGCCCCTCGGAGATGCGGGACGCGCTCTGCTCCGCCTCGGCCCCGTCCCGGAGCGCCACGAGCTGCATCGGGAGGATCTGCGGGGTGCCGCTCTCCTCGGTGAGGTCGGCACCCCCGGGGAGCTCACCCACCTCGGCCCCGGCCAGCGCGACCTGCTGCGCGCGGCTCACCCAGGCGCCCTGGTCGTAGTTCGAGTGCGGTGTCGTCGGGACCAGCGCCGTGCCGACCATGAGCAGCGTGCGGGTCGACCCGTCCGCGGCGACGACCTCGACGTCGTCACCCACCTCGACCTCGGCCGCCTCGGCTGTCTCGGGTCCGAGGGCGACCTCGCCGAGCGTCTCGGGACGACGCCCCTCGAGCACGGTGAAGTCCAGGTCCCCCACCCTGGGCGTGATCGACCAGGTCGGCGTCGTGACGCCGTCGATGACGACGAGCGACTTGCCGGCCAGTGCGGACGCCTCGACCGCAGCGGCCTCATCGACGGTCTGCATCGCGTCGTCGAAGGTGAGTGCGCCGCTGAAGTCGTTGATCGACATCTCCAGGTCCCAGGTCGTCCCGAAGCGTGCCGGGTGGGCGATCGCGTCGTCGATCGCGACGAGCAGCGACTGCGCGCCGATCACACCGATCACCCCCATCGCCACGCCCGCCAACGCAGGGCGGGTGGGCAACGCGCGCCGATCGCGACCCGGTTCGAGTGCCAGGCCGGCACCGACGAGCACCGAAGGTCCCGCGTTCGTCCCCGCCAGCAGCGTGACGATCCGGGAACGGCGGGCCGGACGGCTGGCGTTCGACATCGCGGTGGCCCGATAGGCCGACACGGCGATCGTGGCCATCAGCACCGCCGCCGTGAGCGCCGCGCCGAGGCCCAGCACGGCCCAGTCGGCGTGGACCCCAGGGTCGGGCTCCACGCTGCGGCCGAGACCGATCGGGAACAACGGCGACAGCGCCACCGCGCCGCCCACGGCGACGACGGCGGCCACGACGACGACGGGCAGGTGCGGGAGCGCCAGCGCTCGGGCGCCGTCGGGGCGGGTGAAGCCCATCGCGTGCAGCGGCGGCAGATCCGCCGCGCCGGCGCGCACGGACCTGGTCAACGCCTGGCCGATCAGCACCGCGCCGGCGAGCGCGACCGCCAGGCCGAACAGGGCGAGACCCACCGACTCCAGGTTGGTGCCGTTGGTGACCCGCTTGGAGGCCGCCTCCGCATCGAGCACGGGCATGCGCGGGCTGTCGAAGATCCGCCGGGCGTCGCGTTCGAGCTGGGCGATCGAGCCCTCGCCCGGGTGGAACCGGACCAACAGGTTGTCGATGAACGTCACCGGCGCCGAGTAGCGGTCGTGGAACGCCGGGGTGGTGATCCAGCCGGCGCCGCCGCCGGGGATGGTGGCCAGCTCGAAGGCGGACCGGCCGATGCCGACCACCTCGAGCACCACCTCCTCGCCCTGCGGATCGCCGAAGATGTCCATGGACGCGAGCTGCTCCTCGGACGGGAGCCGCACCGTGTACTCCTGACCCACGGCCATCCCTGCGTCACGCGCCTCGGGCGGTGCGAGCACCTCGTGGGGATTCTCGGGGTCCGGCTGGCGGCCCTCCAGGATGACCGGCCGGTCGACGTCGGTCCGCCACTCCCCGAACGGCACCGAGAACATGCCCTCCACCGGCCCCACCTCGTCGGGACCGTCGACGACCGTGACGAACGGGATGCCGAAGGAACCGGCCGCGTCGACGTAGGGCAGCTCGGCGACCTCGGACCAGTCGACGTCCGGCCCGAAGATGTCGACCTGGCTGGCGAACACCACGGCATCCGCCGCGCCGGTCGCCTGGCCCAGGCGGTCCCACGCGCTCGCCGACCGCCGTGCACCGGCGAACGCCGAGAGCGCGACCGCTGCCGCCAGCCCCGCGAGCAGGCCGAGCACCAGGAGCTGCACCCGGCGCCGCCGGGCCTCACGACGGGCCCAGAGGTTCGCCGCTGCGGTCGCACCGGTTGCCATCGTTCACCCTCTCTCCGGGTCAGGACGCCCCGGGCCGTCGCAGCTCATGCGACGGTGAAATCGTGCACCATGCATTCCTGTCGGGGCGATGTTCGCCGTCCCTTCGGACGCTACGGAGCACGACCCGCGCCCGGAACCGTGATGGCATGCCTCCATCAGGGGGTGCCTTCCCCCCGGCTGCGGGGGTGTTCCGACCGTCCGTCGCGCATCTGTGTGCTGGAAGTGAGGCCATGGGCTCACTTCCAGAACACAGATGGGTGAGTGGACCAGCGCCGGGGTCGTCAGGCGGTGCGGGCGAACCGGTCGCAGACGTCGACGAGCGCGGCGGCGTTCTCGGGGTCGAACATCGAGTGCCCGGCCCGCGTGTTCACGATCAGCTCCGCCTCCGGCCTGGCCCGGTGCAGGTCCCACGCGGAGCGCATTGGACACACCACGTCGTAGCGGCCCTGCACGATCGCGGCGGGGAGGTGCCGGATCCGGTCGACCCGATCGAGCAGCTGCGTCGGCGAGTCGAAGAACCCGCCGTTGACGAAGTAGTGGTTCTCGATCCTGGCGAACGCCTCGTACTGCTCGGGTGGTTCGGCTCCGGCCGCCTCGGGGTCGAGCATGCACGTCGCACGCTCCCACTCCGACCATGCGGCGGCGCAACGCAGCAGCTCGTCGCGGTCGGGACCGAACAGGCGGCGGTGGTACGCCGCAATGAGGTCGTCACGCTCGTCGACGGGGATCGGCGCCACGAACCCCTCCCAGGCGTCCGGGAACAGGTGGCTCGCGCCGTCCTGGTAGAAGAACGCCAGCTCGGACGGTCGCAGCATGAAGATCCCACGCAGCACCAGCTCCGTCACCCGCTCGGGATGCGTCTGGGCGTACACCATCGCCAGCGCGGACCCCCAGGACCCACCGAAGACCAACCACCGGTCGATGCCCAGCAGCTCCCGGATGGCCTCGATGTCGGACACCAGGTCCCAGGTCGTGTTGAGCTCGACGGAAGCGAGCGGGGTGCTCTCGCCACACCCCCGCTGGTCGAAGAGCACGATCCGGTACACGTCGGGGTCGAAGAACCGGTAGTGCCGGGGCGACGATCCGCCACCCGGACCGCCGTGCAGCACGACCGCCGCCTTGCCGTTCGGGTTGCCGGCCTCGTGGATGCACAGGGTGTGGCCACCGCCCACCTCCAGCGTGTGGGTCCGCCGATGCTCGAGTTCCGGGTACAGGTCGCTCACCCGCCCATCATGGGCCGAACGCGAGCGTGGTTCGGGCAACTGTTCTCCAGTTCCGGCCCCGATCGGCCGACCATCGTGGGGAGACGTCGGGGCGATCCCGGCGCCGGCGCAGCGGGCGCCGGACGAGCACGAGTCGACGGGGTGACCAGGGGCGGATGAGTGGAGATCGGATGACGGCGACGGCGACCACGGGACTCTCGGCAGCGTTCGAACGGCTCTCGCTGCACGCGGACGACTGGAGCCAGGAGCGCGTCATGGACGAGGGCCTGGACCTGGTGCGCGACGCCACCTGGTCCGATGAGTGCGCCCTGTACTCGATGGATCCCGACGGGCACGCCACCGAGGTCGCATGGCGTCCCGCCGAGCGTCCGTCGTGCGGCGCCGTACTGCCGGCCTCGTGGTTCCCGTGGGGCCTGGCGGCGGTCAACCCTCGACGGTTCGTCCTGGTCTCGGACGCCGCAGCGCTCCCGAGCACCGCGGGCAAGGGACCGACCCTGGGCGAGCTGGGTGTGGCGTCGTGCCTGCACCTGCCGATCCTGGAGCGCCAGCGACCCGTCGGCGCCCTGCAGCTCTTCTGGTCGGAGCCACGTGTGGCGTGGGACGACGAGCGGGGGCGGCTGTTGCGCCTGCTCGGCCGGTTCCTGCTCGGCCGCGCCGCGACCTGACGCTCAGCTCGGCGGTGGCGAGTCGTCGCGTGTCGGCGACCCCTGCTCCGGGTCCGACGCCGAGCCCGGCGCGTCGGTCGTCACGAGATCGTCGATCGACTCATCGCGGCTGATGCGCCGCAGCGCCTTGCGCAACGCGCTGTCGCCCTGGGTCGCCTGGATGTGGTCGAGCTTCGTCAGGTCCGACTCGACGACCTCGTGGCGGTCCAGGTAGGTGGTGACGAACGCCTGGATGACCGCTGCGGCCGGCAGGGCCAGCACCGCGCCCATCGGGCCGAACAGCGCAGCACCGGCGATTGCGGCGCCGAACGCCACCGCCGGGTGCAGGTTCATGGTCTGGCCGGTGATGCGCGGTGAGAGCAGGTAGTTCTCGATCTGCTGGTAGGCGAGGATCCACGCCACGACCCAGATGGCGTCGATCGGATCGTTGAGCAGCGCCACGAACGCCGGGAGGGCGCCGCCCAGGTACGTGCCGACGACGGGGATGAACTGGCTGACCAGGCCGAGCCAGAGCGCGAGCGCGAGCGGCGAGGGCAGGCCGAGCACCATGAAGACCACCCACGACGTCGTCGCGGCGATCGTCGCGAGCAGCAACCGGGAGTACACCCAGCCGCCGGTCTTCTCGATGGCGAGCTCCCACAGGCGCAGCACCACGTGCTGGCGGCGTTGGGGCAGCAGCGAGCACACGTTGCGCCGCATCTGGGGGCCCTGGGAGATCATGTAGTAGCTGAACAGGGCGATCGTGAACGCCTGGAACACGATGCCGAGCACCGAGCCCGTCAGCGACAGCACACGTCCGCCCATGTTCGCTGCGACCGACGTGATGTCGTCCTGGTAGTCGGTGATCGCCTCGTTGATCTCCGTCGAGGTGATCTCGGTGTCGAACGTGTCGTTCACCCAGATGGTCGCCTCGTCGATGTAGCCGGGCACCTCCTCGACAAGGTCGGCCACCTGGTTGACCACGAGGCTGACCATCACGCCGACGAAGACGCCGCCGACACCGAAGAGCAGGAGGAAGCAGACGAGCGTGGCGCGTCCCCGGCGCCAGCCCCGGTCGGCCAGGAAGTTCACTGCCGGCTCGATGGCGAAGGACAGGAAGAGCGAGATGCCCAGCATGCCGAGCAGGCTCGTCAGCTTCTCGATGGTGTGGCGCAGCGCGATGAAGACCAGGACCGAGAAGCCGATCGCGATCACGGCGCGCCAGAACCACCGCGGCAGCTGACGGTCGCCCACGAGCTGACCGATCGTGATGTTCTCGTCGCCGGGATCCCCAGCGGCGTCGCTGCTGACGGCGGTGTCGGTCACGCCGGCCAGCCTTCCACGCCACCCTGTCCGGGTCGCGGACTCGGCCCACGCGACCACGGGACCGAACGAGCCGCGTCCCGTTCTGTGATGCGGACCGGGTCGATCAGCCGAACATCATGCGCCACTGCTCGATCGAGTCCGGGCGGAACACGACGTTGCGGGCGCGGGTGTCCCCGAGACGCTCGGCGGGGGCGGCCGAGTACATGTGGCCCGGGAACAGCACGGCGTCGTCGGGCACCTGGGCCAGCGTCTGGGTGAGGCTGAGGTAGAGGGCATCGGGGTCGCCGCCGGGCAGGTCGGTGCGTCCGCAGCCGTCCAGGAACAGGGTGTCGCCCGAGACGAGGCAGCCGTTCACGTAGAAGCACTGGCTGCCGGGGGTGTGGCCCGGCGTGTGCAGGAGCTGGATCGGGATCTCGCCGACCATCACCGCGTCACCCGATCGGTGCGTCGTCAGGTCCGCGGCCTCGAGGTCGGTCACCTTGGTGACCCACTCGGCCTCGTCGGCCTGCACGTGCACCGGCATGGACGTGATGCCGAGCAGCTCGGTGACCCCCTCGATCTGCATGCCCATCATGGAGCCGCCGCAGTGGTCGGGGTGGTAGTGCGTGATGAGCGCACCGGACAGGTTCATGCCGTCGGCCGCGGCGATCATCGCCAGATCCTCGACGCCGTAGGCGGGATCCACGACGACGCACTCGCGGGTGACGCGGTCGCCGATCAGGTAGACGAAGTTGACCATCTGTCGTGCGACGGGGTCCGCGGTCGCGAAGTCGCGACCGGCGAGCAGCTGGCGGAAGTAGAAGCGGTCCTCCGCGACGGGCGCAGCAGGGGTGGGAGCGTCCTGATCGTTGGTCACTCCACCACGGTAGCGGTCGGGTCCGCCGGGTCGACCTCGTCGCGATCGAGCTCGTTCCAGCGGGCGAGCGCGTGACGGTACGCCGCGTCGTAGCGGTCGTAGTCCGCACGCAGCGCTGCTCCCGGCCAGCCCCGGGGTCGGAGCTCGCGTGGCAGGAGCGGGTCGGCGAGGAAGTGGCGCAGCACGGCGGCCGAGAGCACGAACCCGTCGGCGAGGGCGCTGGTGTCGCCCGCCTCCAGCCGGGTGACCAGGTCGTGCATGCCGCGGCGCAGCGACGTCGCGCGCGCCGCCCATGCCGGCAGGTCCCACAGCCGTGCCGCCAGGTCCGCGTCGCCGTGCTCCAGCGTGAGCTGCGGGTCGCCGAGGAACCACTGGCACTGCGCGTCGGCCACCTCGAGCGCCGGTGTCGTCGCCGGCGGACGCTCCAGGTTGTCGGGCCGGACCCATACGCCGTCGCGCAGCTCGGCCAGGCGGAGCTGTCGCATCGCGCGACGCAGATCGCTGCGCTGCGTGGCGCTCCGGGCTCCGCCGACGACGACAGCGAGGCGCCATCGGCCCGACCACTCGACGGTCGCGGCGGTGCGGCTGCGCTGCTGGAGCGCCTGGCGATCGACGAGTGCGCCGCTGAGCGAGTACCAGCCGTCGCCGTCGGTGCTCGCCTCGCCGGCGGCGACCATGCGGGACAGCGCCGTGCGCACCGTTCCCTCGGCGAGCCCGAACAGCGCGCCGGTGCGCACCAGGAACGCGACCGGCAGCCGGGGCGGATCGGTGCCCAACAACGTCGACGCGACGACCGATCGTGCGGTGAGCGGTCGGCTCGGACCCGGGAGCTCGGCGGCGTCGGTCATGGCGGTGACATCGTACTCGCCGGGCCCAGACTCTTACAGATTGCTCACAGCCGTCTCGCGACTGTAATGTGGTGGGCATGAGCACGATGACCCGACGCCCGGACACCATGCTGCCGGTCGACGCGGCAGTGCCCGACGTGCTGCCGACCGACCGACTGGGCCCGACGGGTCGTCCGCTCGGCGAGCTGCGCGACGAGCTGTACCGGATCCCCGACGCCGCCAACGCCGCGCACGTGATCGGCGTGTGGTTGCAGTCGGTCGGCGTGCTCGCACTGGCCGCGTGGTGGGGCCACCCCGTCGGCTGGGTCCTCGCCTTCCTGCTGATGGGACGGGCCTTCGCACGCTTCTCGATCCTGGCCCACGAGGCCGCGCACCGGCTCCTGTTCTCGAACCGACGGGTGAACGACTGGGTGGGCAGGTGGGTCATCGCCTACCCCGCCTTCGTGCCGCTCGACGTCTACCGCCGCGGCCACATGGCGCACCACAAGGAGGAGTTCGGCCCGAACGAGCCCGACATGGGTCTCTATGCGGGCTACCCGATCACCAAGGACTCATGGCACCGCAAGCTGCGCCGGGATGCGGACGGCAACTCAGGGTGGAAGAACCTGCGAGGTCTGCTGCGTGCATTGCGCTCGAGCGGTGCCCGGCCGATCGCGCTGCGCATCCTGGCGTGGCAGGCGGTGCTGTTCGTCGGGCTCTGGATCGGGCTCGGCCACTGGTGGATCCACCCGGTGTTCTGGCTGCTGCCGTGGATGACGGTGTGGCGCGTGCTCAACCGCCTGCGCGCGGTGGCGGAGCACGGCGGCCTGCAGGCGTCGCCCGACCGTCGCCTCACCACGCACCACGTCCGGCAGTCGTTCACGGCACGGTTCTGGATGGTGCCGTTCAACACGGGATGGCACCTGGCGCACCACGTCGACATCGGCGTGCCCTTCTCCAAGCTCCCGCAGCTGCAGCGGGAGCTCGAACGAGCCGGCTACGCGACGCCCGAGCTCGAGTGGCCCAGCTACCGGGCGCTGTGGCGCCACGCGTCGTCGCGCTCGGCGACCTGACGCCGACGACCGCAGCGGCCACACCGAGCGATGACTCGCACCGGGTGGCATCGTCCACCATGGGGAAGGTGCACGGGTGCTGCCCGCGTGCAGCGCCACGATCGAGGACGGAGGTCCACATGGCGAGGTTCCTGACCATCGGCTACGGCGACCGCGAGGGCTACGAGCGCACGCCGGCCGAGCTGCGCGACGCTGCGCACGCACACGACGAGCTCCTCCGCGGCCAGGGTGTCGCCATGGGCATCGCCCGGAACCCGGTCCAGGTCCGCAACCACGAGGCGGCGGGCGTGACGACGACGGACGGCGCGTTCATGACGTCGGCGCTGCCCGTCGCAGGGTTCGCGCTCCTCGAGGCAGCGAGCCTGGACGAGGCGATCGAGATGGTCGCGGCCACGCCGTGCGCCGTCGCGCACGGCGTCGTCGAGGTGTGGCCGCTCGACGAGTGAGCAGACTGGCCGATCCGCCGCTCAGCTGGTGGGCAGCCCGCTCGTCGCCGCCTCGAAGCGCAGCGCGGCGCCGTCGGCGAGGCCGACGACGAGCTCACCGCCCGACATGGTGAGCGTCGTCGCGTCGGCGAGCAGCTCGAGCAGCTCGTACTGGACCGCGTCCCCGTCGGGGTACTCGATCTCCGACGGAGGATCGAGCTCGACGACGAGCGCGTCGCCGTCGACGCGATAGGTCCCGCCGGTGAAGTTGACGCCGTCGTAGGCCCCGATGGTGGTCTCGTCCTCGAAGGTCACGATGGCGGCGACGCCGTCGTCGGCCGAGTCCGTGCTCCCATCCGCACGCTCGATCGACACCAGCCGCCACGCGGAGCCCACCAGATCGACCGCGGTCGCGTCGCCACCGCCGGACCGGTCGGTACCCTCGGTCGATCCCCCGGCCACGGTGGTGGTCGGGATCGTCGTGGTCGGCGCCGTCGTGGAGCTCGTGGCGTCGTCGTCGCCCGACGAGCATGCGGCCAGCGGCACCAGCACCAACGTCGTGCCGAGCGCCGTGACCACCGCTCGGCGTGCGCCCCGGCGTCCTGCGTGGACGCGACCCGGGCCGGCGCGCCTCATGCGGTCGCCTCCACGGCGTTGCGGACCGCGACGAGCGCCTGGGCCATCTCTGCCTCGTCGACGACGAGCGGCGGCATGAAGCGGATCACGTTGCCCCACGTCCCTGCGTTCATGAGCAGCAGCTTGCCCTCGGTGCGGCAGTGGGCGATGACCGCCGCGGTGCGTACGGCGTCGGGCGCACCGCTCGCCGGGTCGCGGAACTCTGCGGCGACCATGAGCCCGGGCCCACGAACGTCCGCGATGACCGGGTGGTGCTCGGCCAGGTCGCGCAGGCCGGAACGGAGCTGCTCACCCCGCTCGTTCACCCGGTCCATGAACCCGTCCTCGCTCAGCACCTCGATCGTCGCCAGCGCGGCGGCGCAGCCGATCGGGTTGCCGCCGTAGGTGCCGCCGTGCGAGCCGGTCGGCCAGCGCGCCATCAGCTCGGCAGATGCGCCGATCGCCGCGAACGGGAAGCCCGACGCGATGCCCTTGGCCATGACGAGGATGTCGGGCGAGAGGCCGGCGTGCTCGACGGTGAACATCTTGCCGGTGCGCCCGAACCCCGACTGCACCTCGTCCGCGATGAACATGATCCCGTGCTCGTGACAGAGCTCGGACACGCCCTGCAGGAACCGGTGCGGTGCCGGCAGGTAGCCGCCCTCGCCCAGCACGGGTTCCAGGATCATCGCCGCGGTCTCGTTCGGCGCCGTGTGCCCGGCGAGCACCAGGCGCAGCCCGTCGAGCGCCTCGTCGATGGCCTGCTCCTCGGTGCGGTCGGTCCCGACCCACGTGGGGAACGGTGCGGGGTACACACCCGACGGCAGCGGCGAGTGGCCGGCCCGGTAGCCGGTCTTGGACGTGGTCATCGCCATGGCCAGGTGCGTGCGACCGTGGAAGCTGCCCTGGAACACGATGACGTTCGGTCGGCCCGTCGCCTGCTTGGCGAGCTTGATGGCGCCCTCGGTGGCCTCGGCGCCCGAGTTCGCGAAGAAGAAGGTGTCGATGCCGTCGGGGGTGATCTCGGCCAGGCGCTCGGCCAGCGGCTCGAGCAGGTCGTGGCGGTAGCAGTTGACCTGGGCGTGGATGAACCGGCCGGCCTGGTCACGGATCGCCTCGACGACCTTCGGGTGGCAGTGTCCCGTCGAGACGACGGCGATCCCGGCGGTGAAGTCCAGGTACTCGTCGCCGTCCACCGTCCGCACGTGGCAGCCCGACCCCGACTCGACCTGCAGGTCGGTCACCTGGAACCACACCGGGGCGAGGTGCGTCATCGGGATCTCCTCCGTGTCGGTGGCACCGTCGACCGACGGTGTGGGCGGTCTCGACCGCGTCGGCATCGTAGGAGCCATCGGTGCCGGCGGTGCAGCGGAATCGGCTTCCATCGACGGACCTCCGGGTCGGTAGCCTCGACCCATGACCCCGAACGCAGCGACCGCCGACACCTCGACGCCACGTCGTGTCGGCTTCCTCGGGCCGGTCGGCACCTTCACCGAACAGGCCATGCTGCGCGAGTCGGACCTGGCGGCGCTCGAGGCAGTGCCGTACCCGTTGATGACCGACGTCCTGTTCGCCGTCGCCGAGGGCGAGGTCGACCTGGGCGTGGTGCCGGTCGAGAACGCCATCGAGGGCACCGTCAACGCCACGGTCGACACGATGGCCTTCGACGTCGACGTGATGATCCAGCGCGAGCTGCTCGAGCCCGTGGCGCTGCACCTGTTGTGCCTGCCGGACGCCGAGCTGTCGGAGATCAAGCAGGTCGTGTCGATCCCGGTGGCGTCGGCGCAGTGCCGGACGTGGCTCCGCGAGCACCTGCCCGACGTGGAGTACGTGGCCGCCAACTCGACCGCCGAGGCGGCCGAGACGGTCGCCCGCGCCGGCGACCCGTCCATCGCGGCGATCGCGAACGAGCGCGCGTCGACGGTCTACGGGCTGAAGGTCGACGGGGCCGACATCGAGGACCATCCCGAGAACCAGACGCGCTTCGTGGTCGTCGCGCGCTCGGGTGTCCCCGCACCGACCGGCCACGACAAGACGTCGATCGTCGTGTTCCAGCGGGCCGATCGACCGGGCTCGCTGCTCGCCATCCTCCAGGAGTTCGCCGCGCGGTCCATCAACCTGTCGCTGCTGCTGTCGCGCCCGACCAAGACCTCGCTCGGCGACTACTGCTTCCTGTTGGACCTCGACGGCCACCTGGCGGACCCGGTCGTGGCCGACTGCCTCCGCACGATCCGTGCGACCCAGAGCGACGTGAAGTTCCTGGGTTCCTATCCCGCTGCCGGCGAGCACGCGCCCGCGACGCGGGCGAAGGTCGACGCCGCGTTCAGCGACGCCGAGCAGTGGATCGAGTCGCTGCGCCGACAGCTCGACCGGTAGCTCGACGACCCGCCCGGCGGGGTCGAGCCACGCATCGACGCGGGCTTGCATGACAGATCCACGCGGGCTGGCACGACAGATCCATTGCGCGCGTCACCGCTTCGACGCGAAGCTCAGGTGAATGCGGAGGGGCGGGAAGTGGGACGAGGGATGACGCGATCACGTTGGTGGATGCCCGTCGTGGCGACGGCGGTCGTCGTGGGGGCACTGGTCTCGGGCGGAGCGAACGCGCAGAGCGGCTCGCGGACGCTCACGGTTGCGGGGTCACCGGTCGCCGCCGGTGGCACGGTGACCGTCGCCGGCGCGGGCTGCGCAGTCGACGCCGTCGTGATCGTCGGCGTGCTCGATGCCGGCAACACGAGCGAGCTGGCCTCGGCGAGCACGAGCGGCGGCGGCACCGGCGGCTGGAGCGTCACCCTGCGCATCAACGAGTCGACCCGCCCGGGCACCTACTCTGTGGTCGCACGCTGCAGCAGCTACGACGGCGCGTACGACGGTCCGATCGAGGGTGGCTCGGTCGGCGCTGCCGACGGCTACGACGGGTACGACGGCTACGACGGCGGAGCCGGCTTCGAGTACGACCGCAGCTCGCTCACGGTGCTGCCGCCCGCAGCGCCACCGGCGGGCGACGGGCCGCTCTCGGTCCAGCCGTCCGTCGTCGCACGCGGCCAGCAGGCGGCGGTCTCCGGTGCCGGCTTCGGCCCCGGCGAGCAGGTCACCGTGATCCTCTACTCGTCGCCCGTCGTCCTGGCGTCGGCGACGACGGGCGCGGACGGGACGCTGTCGACCCGCGTGACGATCCCTGCGGACACGGCGCTCGGCGCCCACGAGGTCGTCGCGATGAACGCCACCTCGGCGGTCCGCCCCGCCCGCACGTTGCGCGCGTCGATCGAGGTCACGGATGGCGGCCCGGCCGTCACGGTCACGCCGGTCACCAGCCAGGTCCTCGCGTCGAGCAGCGGCGGTTCGAGCGGATCCGGGGCGCTGCCCCGCACCGGCCTGGACCCGTGGCCGCTCATCGTGGCCGGGTTGGCGATGGTCGCGATGGGCGCGGTGCTGCTGGCCCGGTTCCGACGCCGACCCGCCGGCTGAGGCCGGCGCCGGCGTCGTGCTGCGCTCGCAGGGTCGTGCCGGCGATCCTGACGCGCCGACGCTCGCCGCCACCTTCCGGCTGTCCCGCACCTCGTTGACGATCGAGCGCGAGGACGCCACCGTCACCCTCCCCTTCGCCCGGATCGAGTCGATCGTCGATCTCGGTGTGCTCCACGGCCTGGCCGTCGTCAGGTTGGACACCACCGCCGACGCCTCCGCGGTGCTGCACCTGGAGCCGAGCTTCCGCCACGGACTGGGCGCGCAGCTCGACCACGCACGCCGGGTCCCGGTGGGTGCGACCCGGCCGGCGCTGCGGGTGCTCGGCGCCGCACTGCTGGTGCTGGCGGGGCTGCTGCTGGTCGACCTCGGCCTGACCTACCGGCGCGTCGAGCGCATCGACATGACGCTGCCGGACGTGGCCGACGACCGCACCAACTGGCTGGTGATCGGCTCGGACAGCCGCGCGGCCGCCCAGGACATGGCGGCGGTCGACGCCTTCGGCTCCGAGGAGGAGGTGCCGGGCGAGCGGGCGGACGTCGTGCTGTTGGTCCAACAGGCTCGGGGCGACACCCCCGCCCGCCTGGTGTCGATCCCACGGGACCTGCTGGTGTTCCGTGAAGGGCGCGGCGTCGACCGTCTCGCACTGACCCTGCTCGACGGACCCGAGAGCACCGTGACCAGCGTCTGTCGGTCGCTGGGACTCGCGATCGACCACGTCGTGATCGTGCGCGTCGACGGGGTGCGCGACGTCATCGACGCGATGGGCGGGGTGGAGGTGCACAGCGACCGGGCGGTCCGCGATGCCAACACCGGGCTCGACCTGCCGGCGGGAGCGAGTCGGTTGTCGGGTGAGCAGGCGGTGGCGTGGGTGCGATCACGCCACGTGCAGGAGCAGGTGGGCGACGTGTGGGTCGACCAGCCGGCAGGCGAGGTGGCGCGACAGCGCCGGCAGCGGGAGCTGCTGCGACTGCTCGCGCAGCGTGCATCGGCGGACGTCTGGAACCCCGTGCAGGTCCAGCGGGTCGCATGGAACGCCGCGGGCGCCCTGGCCATCGATCGGGCGACGACGCCCCAGGACCTGGCCCGGCTCGCCTGGACGATGCGCAGCGCGCAGGACCTGGGATCGCTGCCCCACCTCGCGAACGACGCGACCATCCCGGTCGCGCAGCTCACACCCGACGCCGCCGACATCCTCGACGACCTGCGCTCGGGCGGCGACGGACCCCCGTGCCCGCGAGCCCGGATCACCGACTGAGGGACGCGCGACGGCCCCCGCACTGGGCGGGGGCCGTCGTCGCGCCCCATGCTCGGGGGGCGTCGTCAGATCAGAGATCCACGCAGGGCTCAGAGCCGGGCGCTGCTCCGGCCGTTGCTGACGACCGCCAGGATCAGTCCGATGACGCCGACGACGGCGACGATCACACCGATCGTCGAGTTGAGGAAGGCTGCGATGAGCACGCCGACCACGATCACCACGAGTGCTGCGCCGATGGTCATTCTGTGTCTCTCCTTGTTCACGCCGGGGCCGAGGGTGGGCGACCGGTCGATGCGAGGACACCTACCCGAGGCCGCCCCCCGACAGAACCCTCGAGGTCGGGCGCGTCGGTCGGCGGGCTCGGCCCGGGCTGAGGGGCCGGCCCGGTCACCGTCTACGCTGGCGGACGGAAGGATGGCAGAGCGGACGAATGCGACGGTCTTGAAAACCGTTGAACCCTCACGGGTTCCGGGGGTTCGAATCCCCCTCCTTCCGCCACCTTCGCTCTGCCGGGACCACCAGCGTCGACACGACGAGCCGGCGAGTGCCGAGGTCAGCGCTCGCGTGTGATCCCGGTGCGGCGCAGCGCTGCGGCCATGGCAGCGCCCACCGCCCAGCCGGCGACGACGTCGGAGCCGTGGTGCACGCCGACGTGCACGCGGCTCGCGCCGATCGTCGCCGCAGCGGCGACCCAGACCGGAGCGAACGGACTGCGCTCCGACAGCAGCACGGCCATCAGCGCGCTCGACGCGGCGTGTCCGCTCGGGAAGCTGGTGTCGGTCGGGATCCGCAGCCAGAACTCGTGCTCGGTGATCCCCGCCGGGCGGGGCCGGCGGGCGACCTTCTTGATGCCCAGGTTGACCACGATCGACTCGGCCGCCAGCGCCCCGACCAGCACGACGAACCGACGGGGCGAGCGCACCCGGGCCGCCTCGAACGCAGCTGCCGCGATCCAGATCCGTCCGTCGTCACCACTTGCGGATGCCAGGTACATGGCCCGGTCTCACGCGGGCACACGCCGCGACCGCAGGGCCAGCACGGCCACGGCGTCGTCGAACCGCTCCACCGACGCCACCGGGGAGCGGACCCGGCGCGGCGCCGGACCGTCGGCGCGGTCCACGTCGACCGGCTGCGCGAGCGTCATCGCGTTCTCCTGCGGAGCATCCTCGGGTGACGGTAGCGATCCGTGACCAACGGCCGGCCACGTCACGGCGACCACGGGATGAACTCTGCAGGGCCTCGGCGCTGCCGATGCAGCCCCCGACGCCGAACTGTGATCTGGAACTGCGACGTCAGCTGCGGTTCCAGATCACAGATGCGGTGTCGGGCCGGTGCGAGCGACCACGCCGGCTCAGCCGGACCAGACGCTGACGGAGTTGCGGGCGTCACCCACCGCAGCGCGGACGTCGTCCATCGCCTGCTCCAGCCCCTTGCGGAGCCGCTCCCCGACCTCGCTCGCCGTGCCTGCGCCGTCGGCGACCTTCGCCCGGGCATCGAGCCACGTGTTGCGCAGCTCCTCCACCACCGGCAGCAACCGGTCCTGGACCGACATCGATCCGAGCCGCGCCTGCAGCTCCAGGTCGTCGATGCGGCCACGCCACACGTCGAGCTCGGCCGACGCCAGCTGCCGGCGCACGTCGCTCAGCTCCTGCTGGAGCCGTTCCACCTGCTGCTCGAGCCCCTCGATCCGATCTTTCTCGCCCATCGTCGCTCCTCGGTGTCCTCTGCTCCCTCCACGGTCGCGCCCGGTGCGGTCGCCGAGAAGGGCCCAAGGTCACCGCCGCACAGAGGAACCCCCGTCGAGCGGCCCCGGACGCGGGAGTGGACCCCCGAGGGGGTCCACTCGTCCGCGTCTCCGGGGGTCGGATCAGTTCTTCTTGGCCCTGTCGGTGACCTCGTCGACCTTGTCCTCGACCCAGTTCTTGGCGTCGGTGACCTTGTCCTTGATCGAGCCCTTGGCCTGGTCGGCCTTGCCCTCGCGCTGCAGGTCCTTGTCGCCGGTCAGATCGCCGGCGGCCTCCTTGGCACGGCCCTTCAGGTCATCGCTCTTGCCGCTCATCTCGTTCTCCTTCTTCGGGAATGACCCTCACCTACCCGCGCGCCGATCGAACGAGACGTGGCCGGCGTCACGGCCGCCGCGCCGACGCACCGGCCGCCACCGGGACATCGATCTTGTGGGCGGAAGGGGCGGGGACAGTACAGTGATGCGGCCTCGGAGAGGTGCCGGAGTCAGGTCGAACGGGCCTCCCTGCTAAGGAGGTGTGGGGGCAACCCCACCGTGGGTTCGAATCCCACCCTCTCCGCCAGACGTGTCACGTCCGAACCCCGGCCAGAAGTGGCCGGGGTTCGCACGTCACCACGGGTCCTCGTCGGGCTCGCCGGACGTGACGAACGCACCCCCGTCGCGGCCCGGGCGAACGCCGCGACGCGAACCACCCACCACTAGGTTGGGCGTGCGATCCACGTCGACCGGAGGCGCCGCTGATGACCGTCGAGCTCCTGCACAGGATCCAGTTCGGGCTCACGATCAGCTTCCACTTCATCTTCCCGCCGATGTCGCTCGGTGTCGGCCTGATCCTGGTGATCTTCGGGGTGCAGTCGGTGCGCACCAACGACCCCAAGTGGCGCCAGCTCTCGCTGTTCTGGACGAAGATCTACGGCCTCATCTTCGCGATGGGCATCGCCACGGGCATCGTGCAGGAGTTCCAGTTCGGCACCAACTGGTCCGTCTACTCCCGCTACGTCGGCAACATCTTCGGCAGCCTGCTGGCCGCGGAGGGCATCTTCGCCTTCATGCTCGAGGGCGGGTTCCTGGGGCTCATGCTCTTCGGCGGCCAACGGCTCGGCAACAAGCTCTGGCTCTTCGCGACGACCATGGTCGTCGCCGGCGCCACGCTGAGCGCCACGTGGATCGTCATGGCGAACTCGTGGATGCAGACGCCCATGGGCTACGAGCTGCGCGACGAGGGTCGCGGCGAGCAGGCCTTCATGACCAGCTTCCGCGAGGTGGTGTCCACACCGTCGTTCGGACCGCGCATCTGGCACACGATCGTGGCGTCCTGGATCGTCGGCACATCGCTCGTCCTGAGCATCGCCGCCTTCTACCTGCTCAAGCGGCGTCACGAGGAGCTGGCGAAGACGATGATCCGCGTCGCGCTGCCGATCTTCACCGTGCTCGCGGTGCTGCAGGTCGTGTTCTTCGGCGCGAACCAGGCCGAGGCAGTGGCGACCTACCAACCCGAGAAGCTCGCCGCGATGGAGGGCGTCTACCAGACCCAGGACTGCGCGCCCATGACGCTGTTCGGTTGGACCAACCCCGAGACCGACACCACCACCGGCCTGCAGGTCCCGTGCATGCTCAGCCTGCTGACGGGCCGCAGCACCTCGACGGTCGTCGAGGGCCTGGACGACGTGCCGCTCGACCAACGCCCGAACGTCCCGCTCGTGTTCCAGGTGTACCACCTGATGATCAACCTGGGGATGGTGTTCATCGCCATCGGGGTGCTCGGCAGCCTGCTCTGGGCGTGGAAGCGCAAACTCTGGACCCAGCGCTGGATGCTGTGGATCTTCGTGTTCTCGATCCTGCTGACCCAGCTCGCGACGTTGTCGGGTTGGTGGACCGCCGAGTTCGGGCGACAACCGTGGATCGTCTGGCAGCTGCTACGCACCGAGGACGCGTTCAGCCCCAACGTCACGTGGGGACAGGTGGCGTTCTCGATCGGCATGTTCGTCGTGCTCTACGCCCTGGTGCTCGCGGTGTTCCTGTTCCTGCTCGACCAGAAGATCAAGCACGGACCGCCGGACCCGCCCGACGAGGACGAGATCGAGTCCCTGCCCGACTCGTTCGGTGAGATCTTCACGAGCCGGCACCGCGCCAGCGCCGCCGGCCGCAGCGGAGGCAAGTGACCATGTGGCTCAACACGCTCTGGTTCGTGCTCTACGTCATCATCATCGGCGGCTACGTCATCCTGGACGGCTTCGACCTCGGCGTCGGCATGCTCGGCCCCGTCGTCGCCAAGGACGACCGCGAGAAGCGCATCCTGTTGAACAGCATCGGCCCCGTGTGGGACGGCAACGAGGTGTGGCTCGTGCTCGCCGGCGGCGCGTTGTTCGCCGCGTTCCCCCTCGTCTACGCCTCGCTGTTCAGCGGCTTCTACCTGGCGATGATGCTGGTGCTGCTGGTGTTGATCCTGCGCACCGTCGCGATCGAGTTCCGCTCCAAGCGTGACAGCACGACGTGGCGCACCACCTGGGACTGGTTCTTCTCGCTGTCGTCGCTCGGCATCACGGTCCTGTTGGGGGTGGCGCTCGGCAACGTGATCATCGGCGTCCCGATCGACGAGCAGGGCAACATGTCGATCGACCTGTGGCACCTGCTCAACCCCTACGCGATCGCGCTGGGGATGACCGCGGTGGTCATGCTGTCGCTGCACGGTGGCATCTTCCTGACGCTCAAGACCGAGGACGAGCTGCTCGACCGGATCAAGTCGCTCATCCCCAAGTTGATGGCCGCGTTCTTCGTGCTGATGACCGTGCTGATCGTGTGGACGCTGCTGCTCGACAACCCGATCGCGGACCGCTACGCGGACCGGCTCTGGATCGGGATCTTCCCGTTCCTCGCGCTGATCGCCGCGCTGGCCGCATGGCGACAGATCCACCGCCAGGCCTACCTGTCGGCGTTCCTGGCGTCGGCGACGATGATCGCCCTGCTCATGGGCACCGTGGCCGCCGGCCTGTACCCGGTCATGCTGCCGTCCTCGACCGACCCGGCCTACGACCTGACGGTCACGAACGCTGCGTCGGCGGAGCCGACGCTGGTGGTCATGACGGTCATCGCGCTGATCGGCATGCCCTTCGTGCTGCTCTACACCGCGGGCGTCTACTACTTCTTCCGCGGCAAGGTCGTGCTCGACGACGAGAGCTACTGAGGTCGGTCCGATCTCCGGGAGTCCCGCGCCACCCGCACGTCTGCTGCTGCGCGACCGGCGGGTCGCCCTGCTGCTCGGCGCGTCGATCGCGTCGGGTGTCCTCTCGACGCTGCTCAACGTCGCGTGGCTCTTGGTGCTTGCGTCGATCGTCGACGCCGTCTTCCTGGACGGCGCCGATCTCGGCGACGTCACCACCCGTCTGCTCGTCATGGTCGGGCTGCTCGCCCTGCGTGCTGGCTGCAGCTGGCTGACCGAGGTCACCGCGGACCGGGCGTCGGGTCGGCTGCGCACCGACGTGCGCCACGAGCTCGTCGATCACCTGGTCGCCGTCGGACCGGCGACGCTCACCGAGCACCGCACCGGCGAGGTTGCCACGACCATCGGCGCCGCCGTCGAGGCGCTGCACGGCTACGTGACCCGGTTCGTGCCGGCCGCCGTGCTGGCCGTCGCCTCGCCGCTGATCGTGTTCGTCGCCGTGGCGGTGCTCGACCCGTGGACGACGCTGATCCTGCTGTTCACCGGGCCGATGCTGGTGCTGCTGCTCGCGGTCATCGGCGGGCGCACCCGGGTGTTGACCCAGCGACGCTTCGACGAGCTCGGCTGGCTCGGCGCGTTCTACCTGGACATGGTCCGCGGCCTGGGCACGCTCAAGGCGTTCCGCCGCTCGGCCGACGGCGCCGACACGATCGAGCGGGCGAGCCGACGCTTCGGCGACACGACGATGGAGGTGTTGCGCACCGCGTTCCAGACCTCGCTCGTCATGGAGTGGGCCGCCACGGCCGCCACGGCGCTCGCAGCGGTCGAGATCAGCTTCCGCATGGTCGAGGGCGACCTGAGCTTCGGCACGGCGTTCGCGACCCTGCTGCTGATCCCCGAGTTCTTCGTGCCGTTCCGGCGTCTGGCGCTCGAGTACCACTCGGGCCAGACGGGCCAAGCCGCGCTGGCACGCATCGGCGACGCGCTCGCCCTGCCGATCACGGCGCCGGCCGCGCCGTCGACGCCGATCGTCGGGACCGGCCCCTCGCCCGCAGGCGCCCCGACGATCGAGCTGCGCGACGTCGACTACCGCTACCCGGGCGCCGAGCGCTCGGCGTTGGACTCGCTGTCGCTCACGTTGCGCGCCGGCGAGACCGTCGCGCTCACCGGGCCCAGCGGCGCGGGCAAGAGCACCGTCGCACGGGTGCTACTGCGCTTCGTCGAACCGACGGCTGGCACGGTCCTCGTCGACGGCGAGCCGCTCGACGGACTGGACCCCGCCGCGTGGCGAAGCCGGGTCGCGTGGGTGCCGCAGGACCCGACGCTCGTCACCGGAACGGTGGCGGAGAACATCGCGCTCGGCGACCCCGACGCACGTCGCAACGCGATCCGCGCCGCGGCCGACGTCGCTCGCGCGACCGACTTCATCGACGCGCTGCCCGACGGCTTCGACACCGTGCTGGGCGAACAGGGTCCGCGGTTGAGCGCAGGGCAGCGCCAGCGCCTGGCGATCGCCCGCGCCGCGCTGCGCGACGCGCCCGTCGTGGTGCTCGACGAGTTCACCGCGAACCTGGACGACCGCACCGAGGCCGAGCTGCTCGGCGCGATCGGCGACCTGCTGCGCGGCCGCACCGCGCTGGTGATCGCCCACCGGGAGCGCACCGCCGCGATGGCGGACCGCTCGGTGCGCCTGGTCGACGGCCGGGTCGAGGTGGTCCGGTCGTGAGCGCCACCGCGTCGCCCTCGTCCCCGCAGCCAAAGTCCGAATCCGAGCGACGCTCGGCGCGTGGCCCGGTAGCGCGCGTGGTCGGCGTCATGGGATCGCTGCGCTGGTGGGTGCTCGCCGCTGCGCTGCTCGGCGCGCTCACCTTCGTCGCCGGCATCGGGCTGATCTCGCTGGCCGGCAACCTGATCTCTCGCTCGGCGCTCGTCGACACCACCGCGACGTTGACGCTCGCCATCGTCGGCGTGCGGTTCTTCGCGGTGACCCGGGCGGTGGGGCGCTATCTGGAGCGCTACGTCGGGCACCTCGGGACGTTCCGGATCCTCACCCGGATCCGCGTGTGGACCTTCCGTGGCATCGAGCCCTCGGCGCCCGCCTCGCTGATGGACCGGCGCGCCGGTGACGTCGTCACCCGCATCGTCGACGACGTCGACACGTTGCAGGACCTGGCGCTGCGGGTGCTCGCGCCGCCGATCGCCGCGGCGATCGCGTGTGGCGTGGGCGCGGGCGTGCTCGGCGTCCTGGATCCCACGTTGGCGCTGGTGCTCGTCGTGTTCGTCCTGCTCGCGGGCGTGGTGGTGCCGTGGTCGACGCGCCGGATGGGCCGGGCGGCCGCCGAGCGGTTGACCGCCGAGCAGGCCGAGCTGCACGCCGTGTCGGTCGAGTCGGTCTCGGCCCTCGCCGACCTGGTCGCCTACGGACGCGAGGACCTGCTCGGCCGACGGCTCGACGCGCTGACCGAGCGGCGACGAGCTGCCGAGCGGCGACTGGCGACCGCTCGCGGGCTGAACCTGGCGCTCGCCGGGGTGCTGTCCGGACTGGCGGCGGTCGCGACGCTCTCAGTGGCCGTGCCGCTCGTGACGAACGGGACGCTCGAGCCGGTGCTGCTGGCGGTCGTCCCCCTCGCCGCGCTCGCCACGTTCGAGGCGGTGGCCCCCCTGACGACCGCCGTCGAGCACCTGGACCGTGCCCGGGCGTCGGCCACCCGGCTGACGGAGCTGGTCGACACGCCGCCTGCCGTGCTCGACCCTGCCCCCGACCAGGCCGCCGGTCCGTTCTCGGGCGAGGGCGCGGTGGAGTTTGACGACGTGCGGTTCCGCTACGACGCCGACGGACCCGACGTGCTCACCGACGCCACGTTCACGATCCCCGCCGGCGCCCGTGTGGCCGTCGTCGGACCGAGCGGATCGGGCAAGTCGACCATCGCTGCGCTGCTGCTCCGGTTCTGGGAACCACAGCGCGGCACGATCCGCATCGACGGCATCGACCTGCGCTTCGTCGCGGCCGAGCAGACCCGTGCTGCGGTGGCCGTGGTCGCACAGCAGGATCACCTGTTCGACACCACGGTGCGCGACAACCTGCTGCTCGGTGACGCCGACGCGGACGACGACCGGCTGCGCGCCGTGTTGGCCGCCGTCGCGCTCGACGACTGGCTCGAGTCGGTGCCCGGCGGTCTGGACGCACGCACGGGCGAGAACGGCGCACGACTGAGCGGCGGCGAACGCCAGCGGTTGATGATCGCCCGGGCGCTGCTCGCCGAGTCGTCGATCCTGGTGCTGGACGAGTCGACCGCGCACCTGGACCCGGCCACCGAGCGGCGCGTGCTCGATGGCGTCGACCGGTGGCGAGCCGGGCGCACGACGGTGCACATCGCGCACCATGGCGAGTCGCTGAACGCCGAGCTGGTGCTGTCGGTCGACCGCGGCCGGGTCACTGCGTTGCCGAGCTGAACGACGACCCGGTCGCGTGCGCGGCACGCGTCCGTCGCCGTGTGCCAAGGTGCGCACGTGGATCTCGGGGGCAGGACCGCAGTGGTGACCGGTGCAGGTGACGGCATCGGCGCCGCGATCGCGCGTCGCCTGGCCGCCGACGGCGCCGCCGTGCTCGTCGCGGAGATCGACGACGCCTCGGGCGCTGCGACGGTCGAGGGCATCGAGTCAGCCGGTGGGCGGGCGACGTTCCTGCGCACCGACGTCACCGACAAGGCGGCCGTCGAGTCGATGGTCGACACCGCGGTCGAACGGTTCGGCTCGCTCGACGTCCTGGTCAACAACGCCTGGGGCGGCGGTGCGATGGTGCGCCTGGAGCACTCGACCGACGAGCAGCTGGCCCACGGTCTCGACATGGCCTTCTGGGCGGCGTACTGGGCGATGCGACGGGCGTTCCCGACCATGCGTGACGCCGGCGGGGGGTCGATCATCAACCTGTGCTCGCTGAACGGCGTGAACGCCCACCCGTTCACCCCCGGCTACAACGTCGGCAAAGAGGCGCTGCGCACGCTCACCCGCACCGCCGCTCGTGAGTGGGCGCGACACGGCATCCGTGCCAACGCACTCTGCCCCGGGGCCGCGACCGCGTCCTACAACGCCGTCGCCGAGGCCATGCCCGAGATGATCGCCGAGATTGTCACGCAGGTGCCGATGGGCTACACGGGCGACCCCGACCGCGACATCGCCGGGGTCGCCGCGTTCCTGGCGGGCGACGACTCGCGCTACCTGACCGGCAACACGTTGTTCGCCGACGGTGGCGGCCACATCAACGGCGTGCCCTGGGCACCCGAGCTGCCCGACTGAGCTCGACCCGTCCCGATGCCTCCCTCGCCCCGGTCACCGACGACGCTCGAGCAGCTGCTCGCCCACGAGCAGATCCGCCAGCTCGCGTCGCGCTACGCCGTCGCGGTCGACAGCCGCGACCTGGACGGACTGGTCGAGCTGTTCGTCGACGACGTGCAGGTGGGTCGCGACACGTTCGGTCGCGACGCGCTGCGGGCGTCGTTCGTCGAGTCGCTGTCCGCTGTCGGCGTCACGATCCTGCAGGTCACGACCCACGTCATCGACCTGATCGACGACGACCACGCGACCGGCATCGTCTATTGCGCCGGGCAGGTCCAGGACGGCGAGCGCTGGATCCACCAGTCGATCCTGTACCGCGACACCTACGAGCGTCGTGACGGGACCTGGGCCTTCGTGCGCAGGGTGCACGAGCTGTTCCACGGCGTCGCGGCGCCCTCGAACCCGCTCGACCAGGACCCGGCGAACTGGCCCGAGCACTCGCACGGGCGGGGCACTGCGCCGGCCTCGTTCCCCACGTGGTCGGCCTTCTGGGACAGCTGATCCGGGCCCTCGGTGGCGGTCATCACCCACGGAGTCGGGTGGAGGTGCGCGTGCGGGGCCTGTAGTGTGTCGGTCCGCTGCGTTCGTAGCTCAATTGGATAGAGCATCTGACTACGGATCAGAAGGTTGTGGGTTCAAGTCCCGCCGAGCGCACTGAGCGAAGCCCCCGCCACGGCGGGGGTTTCGTCGTTTCCAGCCCCGACCAGCGGTCGCCGGGGAGCGTCTATCCCACGTCGCATCCCAACCCGTACCGCGGACCCATGGGACAGGACACCGAACGCGAGCAGTCGCCGCGCGGACCGGCAACGCCTTTGGAGCGAGTGGAGCGCGGCAGATCGGCGCTGTTCCAGCGCAGCCGCGTTGTTCTGACGCTCTTGAAGGACCGCTAAGCAGATGGCCCCGTCGCCGCAGTTGCCAGGGTGTGAGATTCGTGCCAATATTATCTGGATGGATCTCACACCCGACTCCCTAAGGGCACGGCTGTCGCCAGTTGCTCAAGACGTGCGGGCAGCGCTCGACCAAGGTCTGGCGTGTTTGCAGGACAACCGTGTTCGGACCGGCCTGAGACCTGACCCCTGGTATGACTCCCACACGATCAGAGTTGGTGCTCGTCAGCACCTGGAGGACCAGGCCGAAGTCGACAGTGTCGAGTGGTCTCTCGACTCGACGGTGCCCAACTCAGGCATCCATCTCAACCTTGCATCGACGGCGATCAGGCTCGCACATGGCACCCTCTCCGACGTGCCGGCACCGGGGCGCAACCGCTCACGACAGAGGTTCTGGAGCCAGAGCGGCGTCATGCATCGTCAGCTACAGCTTCCGATCGACACGGACACCTGCGAGCCTGACACCCACGATGATGGACCCCTCAATGTGCTGCTGCTCTGGGAGTACAGCCCGGCGTTCGAGGTGAGCCTCATCGCCGCTGTCCCCGACGGCAACTGGGACTTCAAGGGAACTCCCAAGCTCAGCGGGTATGCATCGCTCGACGACATCACTTTCGGCGCGTTCGTGGGCGATGACGACGAGGGTGAGGACCTCGTCGTTCGTCTCGAAGATGCCGACGACGACGAAGCATCGGGTACCGACTAATGCCCTCTCGAACCCGCGTCAGGCAGGTTCGAGAGCTCCTCGGCAAGACTCAGACGGACCTCGGATCTACCGCACATATTTCGCAGCCGCGCCTTTCGGCGATCGAGTCCGGAGCTCCTGTCACGGATCAGGAGCTCCAGCGCCTAGCTGACGCAACCGGCTTCAGCAGCACCTTCCTCAACACCGAGCCGACCCAGCCGTTCCCCGTCGGCACAATCAGGTTTCGCAAGTCCAGCGGGACATCAGCGAAATCAGATGCACAGGCGGTGAGGCGCCTCGAACTTGCTGCTGAGTGGGTCGACCGTCTCTCGACCGGGCTCCGTACGCCCCCCGTCAGCCTGCCGTTCGAGTCATCGGCAGCGGCAGACATCGACGACCTCGCCACCGCTGCACGAGAGTCGATGCAGCTTCCTCCGCACGGACCCATTGGCAACCTGACGCGTGGCGCAGAGCGGGCCGGCGCCGTGCTCGTAGGCCTCTCCATGACCGACCTACCTTCCACTGGACGGGTCCGGCATCATCACGGCGTCTCGGCATGGCCAGACCTCGACGAACGTCCCGTGATCGGCTTCTCAACCGCAGATCCAGGTGACCGTCAGCGTCACACGATCGCCCACGAACTCGGCCACCTGGTGCTGCACCGCCTCGGTCGCAGCTCGAACGGCAGGGACCTTGAGGCCGAAGCGAGCGAGTTCGCAGGGACGCTCCTCATGCCCACCGATGATGCCGCAGCCGTCTTCGCTGACAACCGCGTCACGTTGAGCTTCCTCGCTTCGCTCAAGGAGCACTGGGGGATCTCGATCGCAGGGCTGGTGATGCGAGCTCGACAGGTCGAGGCCATCGATGCAGCCCAGCTCGAATCACTGTTCAAGCAGTTGAGCGCTCGCGGCTGGCGCAAGGTCGAGCCCGTCGCCGTTCACCGCGAGCAGCCACGTCTGATGCAACGCCTGCTCGAGCACAACTTCGGCACCCCCCTTGACGTGAAGCTGGCTGCTCGGAACCTCGGTGCGCCACCACATATCGTCAGAGAGTTCCTCTGCGTCGCTGATCGCGACACCGCACCGGGCGAAGCGACCGCTGCCCCGGTAGTTGACCTGGCAGAGGCCCGCCGTCAGCGACGACTCTCTCGGGCCAGCGACGAATCCATTCTGGAGGGCTGACCCAGCTCGCTAGGGGCCGGGTCTGCGATCGACGCCGGCTGCGACTTAAGCTGAGGGTCGGCACACCACGCGAAGACAGCGTCGACGTCGGACAGCGTCTGCTCCAGGATCGCTAGGTCGCCCGGCTCTCGAATGCCCGTGGTCTCGAACATCTCCGATGCCTGGCGGCGAGCCTCGACGAGCAGCTGCATCAGCTCTGCGTCGTCGGCGCGCTCCAGCGCACCGTCCGCTGCATCGCGGTATCCAAGGCTCAGGAACGAGAAGCCCATGCCGGGCGCCGAGTCTGCGGCTTCGATCTCGGCCCTTCTCCGCTCCGACTCCTCCGACTGGGCCTCGAAGATCCCGCACGCTGCGATGTCTCCACTCGAGCGGGCGACAGTCGTCGAGGTCGGCGCGGACCTTGACGGTGTCCCATCGTCGCTGCCGGAACACCCCGTGACCGCCACCACCATCGCGCCGAGCAGCACCCACGTGAGTCGCATCTAGGCGCTCCCCGTCCCGGGTCCGATGGTACCCGGGCCTGTGGCGGCCTCAGGTCTGGGCGCGCACTCGCTCGCTCAGATGGGCGATGTCGACTGGGTGCCGGCGGTGCTCACGTGCTCGGTCCAGCGGCCGCCGTCCCAGTAGCGCAGCTCATGGCCACCGACCGGATCCGGATGCCACCCCGCCGGCGTGCCCGGCGGCATAGGCACCGGAGTGCTCCTCACCGGCGGAGGAGGAGGCGGTGGTGTGACGCCGCTCGCCTCGGCCGGCGACGCGCCCGCGTTGCGCGCAGCGATGTAGCTCGAGGTGGGCGCCCCTCCCGACGACCTCGGCACCGAGTCCGGGTCGAGCACCAGCCGGTGGATCAGCTCTGCGATCTCCTTCGCCTCCGGCTTCGACACCCGGAAGTCGATCGAGTTACCCGACGTGATCACACTCACCTCGGCGAACACGAGCCCGTCCTTGCGCGTCGTCACTGAGCTAATCGACCGCACCGGGATCATTTCCGAGCCCTTGCGGGACCGCGTGATGCTCGAGTGCTGGTACCACTCGATCCTGTCACGGTAGATCTCCACGTCGGAGTTCTTGCCGGCGATGCGGCTCTTGAACTTCCTCACCGGCTCGGTCTCCACCGGCTACCTCCCCTGCTCTGCGGCCGAGGGTACCGGCCAATCCCACGATTCACTTCATGACCGCGCCCAAGACACGCTCAAGGCGCCCTGACCAACATCACCACCGATCCGCCAGGTGCGCCGGTTTAATTACCGCTGCGCCCCGCTGACCTCGTGCCTGACGACTACGGATCAGAAGGCTGTGGGTTCAAGTCCCGCCGAGCGCACTGATCGAACCCCCGCCACGGAGAGGGCTTCGTCGTTTTCCACGAGACGGTCTAGGTCCGCAACGACCCCGGCGGGGCGAGAGACACGACGCCTATGTCCGTTCGTACAGACGGATCGGACAAACGGGGCCCGGCGCCTTCTGCAGTTTGGAGTCGGCGGTGGCAAGGACGGCGTTGCCGCCGGTCTCAGCCTGGATCGTCTCCGCGAGTGCGACGTACGCGGCGTCGTACGCCGTGACCGTGTTGCGCAGCTCCCAGATCCTGATCGCCTCGGGTTGGCCGAGAGGGCGGTACTTGACGACGAACGTGGGAAGCCACTTCACGGCCGATTCGGCCACGGACGCTTCCAGCTCGCCTCGATGCACGAGGCTCCGGAGAGCGGAGATGACCTCCAGGGGAGTCAGGCCCGGAACCCAGTACATGTCGTCGCGTCCGACCAGGTCCTTCAGCCACTCGGCGGCGGCACCGTCGGTCTCCACGATGACCTCGGCAAGCACGGAGGCGTCCACGACGACGTCCACGACAGCGTCACTCAGCGATCGACGGCGTCGCGGTCTGCACGGATGATGCCGACGATGTCCTCGAGCGACGCCTTGCGTGGCTGGCGCTCACGAGTTTCGTCGCGGAAGTGCTGGAGAGCGATCGCGAACGGACTGGGATCATCGCCTCGAGTCTCTGTCACATCGCTCACGTCGACCCCTGAGTCCGCTCGTCGGAATGACACCACTGTAGTTATAAGGGTGACCGCAGCGCATCGTATGAACGCGACTGGCTAGGCCCTGTCGTTCGAGCCCGAATCAGGAGGCTCGTGAGCGACCTGATTCGGGCCGCCGGGAACCGAGGTCACCGCCGCGACGTCATATCCGACGAATCGTCGAACAGGATGGCAGGCGGCCGCACCCCAGGGTGCGGCTACGGGAGGCACTCGCGGGTGCGCAACAGGGGGAGGTGGCTCATGGTGGCCAGGGACGCTGATTCGGGCTGGCGGTGCGGACGCGGCAAGTTCGTCGTGGCGGTGGTGCTGTGCATCGCTGGCCTGGCAGCCGGCTGCAGCGGAGCGAACGACGAGGGTGCGTCGGGCGACGCGGGTTCCGTGGATGACGCTGCGTCGGCCGGCGGGGCCTCTGACGCATCAGAAGCGGGCGACGACGTCGCGGCGGAAGCCGCAGCGGTCTCGGCTGACGCGGTCGAGGGAGGCGCGGCCGAGGGTCGTCAGCGGACGTTCACCGCCAACCTGTCGCTCGGCGTCGACGAGGTGGACCGCGCCGTCGAGCAGGCCGCCGAGGCCGTCTCGAGCGTCGGCGGCTTCACCGCGACCGCGCAGGTCGACCTGGAGGGTGGCGGGCAGGCATCGGCGTCGTACCGGGTGCCGGCGGACCAGTTCGAGGCAGCACTCGACGCGCTCGGCGCGCTCGGCGAGGTGCGCACGAAGGACGTGCAGACCGACGACGTCACGGCTGCGTACGCCGACCTCGAGAGCCGTGTCGCCGCACTGCGCACGAGCGTCGAACGGCTGCAGGGCTTCCTCGCCGAGGCGACCGACGTCGGCCAGATCGCGACGATCGAGACCGAGCTCACCCGCCGCGAGGCAGAGCTCGAGTCCACCGAGGGCCAGCGCCGGGCGTTGGCCGACCAGGTGTCGCTGTCGACGATCTCGGTCTCGTTCGAGCCGCTCGACGAAACGGCTGCGGACCGACCGACCTTCCTCGCCGGACTCGACACCGGCCGCGACGCCGCAGGAACCCTGCTCGCTGCTGGTGCGGCAACCGCAGGGTTCCTGGTGCCGTTCCTGCCGATCGTCGCGCTCGTGCTCGTGGCGATCGTGCTGGTCCGACGTCGCCGACATCGGCGCGTCACCCCGTCCGCTCCACCCTCGGCGTGAAGGGACCAGGGGCGCGCCCGACATGAGTCGTCAGGCCAGCGTGCGCTCCAGCCAGTCGAACGCGGCCGCCCAGAACACGATCGCCGCCATGCCTTCGCAGTGACCTTCGGCGCCCTCGGATCGCAGGAACCGGCGGAACTCCTTCGGGCACGTCAACGCGTCGTAGAGCTGCTGGCCCTGTCCGGTCGACACCACGTCGGTCTCGTTGTCGGTGATGAAGCTGGGGCAGGTGACGAGCGGGACCTGCTCACGCGACGTGAAGCGCATCATGTCGGCCAGGTATTCCCGGACACCGGTGACCCCATGGGTCGCCATGCGTGGCCCGAGGAACGTGTCGAGCGCCGGGTTCTTTCGGAGCGCCTCGAACTCCTCGTCGGCGCTCGGATCGTGGACCCGCGTCGCCAGATCACCGAGGCGCTCCTGCATGCCCGCCGCCATGTCGATCTGGCCCGGATCCGCAACGAGCGCCGCCAGTCGGGGTTCACCCGAGGCGCCCCGTGGGGCGAGGAACCCACCGAAGGAACGGCCGGCGAGGACGATCCTCGCGGGGTCGACACGGGCCTGCTGCAGGACCAGGTCGACCATGCCCGGCACCACGTGCTCCCAGTCCGGTCGCATGGGCACGCGGCGCTCGTAGAGCGGCAGGCCGGTGCCCGGCCCATCGAGGGCGACGTAGGCCCAGCCCCGGTCGAGCGTGTACGGGGCGGTGGAGTAGATCTCCTCCGCCGTGCCGTCGTAGCCGCCGACGTGCAGGATCGTCGGGAAGGGACCGTCCCCCTCGGGTTCGAAGAGGTAGCCCGGCGTGTCGCCCTCGAGGATCGTCGCTCGGTGCGCCAGCAGCGGGAGGGCCTTGTGGAACGCCGACACGCTGGCGGCGTAGGCGGTGGTGAGCTCGACCCCTTCCAGGTCGTCGCGGTGCCAGAAGAACGCCTGGCGGAAGTACTCGCACGCCCGCAGGTAGCAGTCGCGAGCGGTGATGCGGTGTCCTGCGGCGAGCGCCGCGTCGCCCTGGTCGACGAGGCGGACCGCGAAGCTCGACCACTCCCGATACCAGCTGTCGCGGTCCCCGAGCACGATCTGCGAGGCGACGTACAGGCACTCACCGACGTTCGCCATGCCGGTATCGCACTTCCCCACGCTGCGTTGGAGCTGTCCGTCCCAGCCCTCGTCGTCGAAGTAGAGCTTCATCGCGAGCCCTCCCGACGGATCAGGCTCGGACGAGCTGCGCGTCCGAGCGGTTCCGGGTCGCCGTGGGCGATCTGGTCGAGGTGGATCAGCATGGATCGATCATGACCCCTCGATCCGGCGCGGCGCATCGGGGGATGCACCCCCATTTAGGGAGCCAGGGCACCACGCAGCTGGTCGAGCCGCTCGGGCACGAGCCGGTACCAGGCCCATCGGCCGCGCTTCTCACGCGTCAGGAAGCCGGCCTCGACGAGCGTCGACAGGTGGTGCGACACGGTGGGCTGGGAGCGTCCCAACGGCTCGACCAGGTCGCACGCGCAGGCCTCCCCGCTCTCGGCGCTGGCCACGAGCGACAGGAGACGGAGCCGTGCCGGGTCGGCCAGCACCTTCAGCGCGTCGGCGAGCTCGACGGCGTCGGTCTCCCCCAGCACCTCGCCGGTCAGCGAGCTGCAGCATCCGGCGAACTGCCCCGTGCTCGGATCCAGCGCCACCTGCGCAACATCGGTCTGCATGACTGCTCCGTTCCGAGACCGACCGGTCGCGTCGTCGGCCTCCGTCCGAGGCGTCGACGGCCGGGCACGGCGCATCGACGCCCATCGATGCAGCCTAGACCCGGGTCACGGTCGCTCGGCGTCGCGGATCAGGCGGTCTCGTCGCCGGCGGTGTCGTCGCCGTCGATGCCGGGCTCACCGTCGGCGACCCAGGTGTTGATGACCTCCTCGACGGGCACGATCAAGCCGGCGACGTTCGGATAGCCGGCGTAGGGGGCGAGCATGACCAGCGTCTCGCGCAGCTCGTCGGGCGTCAGCTCCCGGCGGCGCAGCGCGGCGCGGGCCTGGATCTTGAAGGTGTCGACCTGGCCGTTCGCGGCGATCACCCCGAGGATCAGCAGCCGGCGCGAGCGGACGTCGAGCACGTCGCGGTCCCACACCTCGGCCCAGAGCGAGCGGATCATCACGTCGTTGAAGGCCATGGTGCCCTCGGGCAGGTCGACGACGTCGCCGGCGTAGACCTCGCGCAGCTTGGCTGCGCCACGCTCGTAGCGGCTCGGTCGGTCCTCGCTCATGATGCTCCACCCCTCGTCCACCGACCGACCCCCGGCCGTCGCGGTGGCCAGACCCTGTCGGCCCGGCGATCCGGGGTCAAGCCGACCGTTGACCTCTTGAAATATACGGCGTATGTTTCGAGTCGTGCCGGTCACCGCACGTCGACCGAGGGGGTCGCTCACGAAGGACGAGGTCGTCGACGCAGCGCTCGCGCTCGTCGACGCCGATGGCGTCGCGTCGTTGACCATGCGCGGCCTGGCCGAGCGCCTGGGGGTCAACCCCATGACGCTGTACCTCCGGTACGACAACAAGGACGCGCTGCTCGCCGCCATGATCGCCCGGCGTCTGGCCGACGTGCGGTCCGCCGACGTCGGCGGCACGGTCGAGGACCGCTTGGTCGCCTGGGCGCTCGCCGTACGGGCGCAGCTGCACGGCCTCGGCAACCTGCTGCCGCTCCTGCAGAGCGACCCGCACCTGGCCGCCACCGTGCTCGACAGCACCGATGCCGGCCTGGCGCTGCTCCAGGACGCCGGGCTCACCGGTGCCGCCGCGGTCGACGCGTTCCGCTCGTTGTTCTGGCACACCGTGGGCATGGCCGCGCTCGGCGACTCCCTTCACGCGCACGCCCCCGACCTGCTGGCCACCGCTACGCCGTCGCCGGACACCCACCCGCACCTCGTCGCACTGGCCACCCACTTCGACGAGTTCGACCCCGATGCACTGGTCGAGCGCACCACCCGCGCGCTCGTGCACGGCCTGCTCGCCACCACCGACCCGAGGAGCTCCTCATGAGCGTCACCCAGGACGTCCCACCCACCGACGACACCCGTGACCCCGCCGCGATCGGCGCCATGCGCGTCGAACTGCCCGGCTCGGGGGTCAAGGTCGGCCCGGTCGGCTACCTGGCCCGCGAGCGCCAGCGCCTGGACGCGCTGACGTGGGAGCACTTCGACGTCACCCGCTGCTCGGCGACGGTCGGCGCCGAGCTGCACGGCATCGACCTGTCCACCGAGCTGCCGGACGAGGTCATCCGCGACATCGCCGCCGCGCTCGCCGACTACAAGGTGCTGTTCTTCCGCGACCAGCCGCTCACCGCGGACCAGCACGTTGCCTTCGCCCGACGCTTCGGCGAGCTCGAGGTGCACCCGTTCCTGCCGGCCAACCAGGAAGACCCCCACGTCGTGCGCTTCGCCAAGTCGGCCGACGTCGGCGGCTACGAGAACGGGTGGCACCACGACGTCACCTGGCGCGAGGTCCCCTCGATGGGCGCCGTGCTGCACGCGCTCGACGTGCCGCCCTCCGGCGGCGACACCCTCTTCTCCGATGCGTACGCAGCGCTCGACGGGCTCGACCCCGAGCTGCGCGCCCGGATCGACGACATGGTCGCCGTGCACGACTTCGCCCACGTGTTCGGCCACGGCATGTCGGCCGAGCGGCGCGCCGAGATGCGCGAGAAGTACCCGCTGGTCGAGCATCCCGTCGTCGCCACCCACGACGTGACCGGCAAGGACCACCTGTACGTCAACCGCTTCTTCGTCGACCACCTGGCCGGGGTCGACCCCGACGAGAACGCGGCGCTGGTCGATCAGCTCTGCAGCCCCTTCGAGCTGCTCGAGCACCAGGCGCGGTTCCGCTGGGAGCCGCACTCGGTCGCGTTCTGGGACAACCGCGCCGTGCAGCACTACGCGTGCAGCGACTACTGGCCCGACGTGCGGGTCATGGAGCGCGTCAGCATCGTCGGGACGCGGCCGACGCGGCGGCGTTCGCCCCAGGCGGCGCCGACCTCGCCGACCTGACGGAGGTGACCGCAGCGGCGTTGTAACGACCGGTCCTGCTCGCGGCAAGTAGAGGGGACGCACACGTTCGGTGTGCGCAGCCCACCCGATCCTGCGAGGTCCGCCCATGCCACCCAGGGCCCTCTACCCGTCGGCCGCGGCGGTCGTCGTCGCCGCCCTGCTGCCCGCCGGCACTGCGGCGGCCCAGGAGCCGTCCGAGGAATCGCACTGCGTGCTGCGGATCGTCGGCACCGATGCCGACGGCACCTACGAGACCGCGCCGCCCGTCTGCTACCCGACGCTCGCCGAGGCACTCGCGAACAGCGACCCGCCGGCGACCCCGCGTCGCCTCGGCGCCGGCGCGGCCGCCACGCCCGGCGCACGGTCGGCCGCCACGGATCCCGACGTGCAGGCCGCGTCGGGCAGCACCCTCGCCGTGCACTTCGACGGCGCCGGCCTGAGCGGATCGTCGATCGTCATCACCGGCGGCACGTGCGGCGGCGGGCACGTCGACCTGTCGTCGTCGTGGACCAACCGCATCTCGTCCACGCTCAACTCCTGCGAGACGGTCGTGTTCTGGGACGGCTTCGACAAGACCGGGAGCTACGAGGTCACGGACCTGCTGACGGTGAACCTGGGAGCGCTCAACAACCGCGCCAACAGCGTCGGCTACGCGTGAACGTCGACGTCGACCTGGGCAGCCGGCTCGAGAACCGCGCCATCCGCCTCGACCCCGTCACCCCGGGTGACCACGACTGGTGCCACCGGCTGCTGGGCGGGCCCGCCGGCCGGCGGCTGCGCTACCGCGACCGCACCCCCAGCCCCGCCGTCATCGACGCAGACCTCTGGCACGGGGTGTACGCCCAGTTCATCGTGCACGAGCGCCTCACCGGTCGGCGGTGCGGGCTCGTCGGGCTGAGCAACGTGTCGCTCGAGTCGCACCGTGGTCACGGGTTCGCGATCGGCGACGTGCCGGGCAGTCCCCTGGTCGTCGAGGGCTTCGGCCTGATGTGCGAGTGGGCGTTCCACGACGTCGGCCTGGAACGCATCTTCCTGGAGACCATCGAGTTCAACCTCTCGACGTTCGGATCGCTCGGCGACGCGGCGACCGTCGAGGGCCGGCTGCGCAACTACGAGTTCTGGCGCGGCCGCTACTGGGACCTCTTCATCCTGTCGCTCACGCCGGCGTCGTTCGACGGGCGCTACGCCGCGCAGCTCGAACGGCGCAGGGCCGTCGAGCCGCCGGCACGACGGATCGACGACTACGTGTCCGTGGTGCACGAGCTCTGGCCCCTCGACTCGCTCGGCGCGGCGGAGACGCTCGGCGCGCTCGAGGAGGCCGTCGGATCACCGCTGGCCTGTGACCTGTTGGAGCAGGCCAGCGGCGAGTCACCCGAGGAGTACGCCGCGAGTCTGCTCGCGCTCGCGCAACTCTCCGTCGACGGCGAGCCGCGCCACCGCGCCGCCCTCGTGGCGCCGATCGACTAGCAACCCGGCGGCACCTCGGAGGTGTCGGTGCTCGCTCCGTCCGATCCGGGTTCGGTCGACGCCGGCTCGGCGTAGATCCACAGCGTGTCGGGCGACGGCGACACGATGCGGTCGACGGTCGCGTCCGGCGCCGAGGACAGCGCATCGAGCGCGATCTCCTCGCCGGTCGTGCGCACGATGATGCGCACCGAGCCCGCTGCGCTCGAGGCGAGCTCGGCGGCGTCGCGCAGGTCCATGCCGTGCACCGGCTCGCACGCCAGCAGCTCACCCGGTCGCGTCGCGTCGGACGCCACGGCCCAGTTCTCCCCGTCTCGCGCCGCCCGACCGACCGAGAGGGCGACGTCGCCCTCGAAGTCGAACGGGATGCGGATGCCGCGGGCGGTGCCGGTGCCGTCGGCGTCGATGAGCTCGACGAACTCCGGCAGCTCGGAGCCGGTCGCGCTGACGAACCGGCCGACGTTCGACGGGCCGACGGGCACCTCCTGCACCGTCACATCCAGCCCCTCGGCGGCGGCGGCCTGTTCGATCGCGTCCGGCGGCGCCCCGGTGCCCGTCAGGCGCACCAGCACGCCGCGCTCGTCGCGCAGCACCTCGACACCCGCAGCCACGGGCTCGTTGCCCAGGAGCAGCAACCCGCCGATGGCCACGACCAGCACCACTGCGGCCGCCGCCAGCACGGCAGGGAGCGGGCTGCGACCGCGTGCGGGCGTCGCGCCCCGCCGGGCGGCCGCGCCGACCTCGCCGCGCAGCTGCTCGAGGAACTCGTCACGCGTCATCGAGGGCCACCTCCTGGTCCAGCTCGCCGTGCAGTGCGACCAACCCCCGGCTCACCCGGACCCTTGCGGCGCCCACCGAACACCCCAGCCGGAGCGCGACCTCCTGATACGACAACCCCTCGAGCACCCGGAGCTCGATCGCCGCCGAGGTGCCCTCGCCGAGCGACGCCAGGGCGACCTGCGCCCCTCGGGCGGCGCGTGCTGCGTCCAGGCGTTCGTCGGACAGGTCGAAGTCGCCGTCGCTGACGGTGGGCATGGTGATCGCGACCCTCCGACGCATGCGCTGCTCCACGGCCGAGGACCGCAGGTAGCGCCGGAGCTGGTTGCGGCCGATGCCGAACAGCCAGGCGCCCGGGTCTCCCCGGTCGGGGTCGAAGCGGTCGACCTGCTCGATGACGACGGCGAAGGTCTCGGCGCAGAGGTCGGCCGCGACCGCCTCCGACATGGTGCGCTGCAGGAACCAGCCCAGCAGCACGGCCGCGTGCGAGTCGTAGAGGTCCTCGATGAACCGGCACTGGGCCTCGGTCCTTCGTCCTCGACGCCGCAGCGTCCTCATCGCAGCTCCAGGATCACGACGCCCGTTCGGGCCACACCCGGCGAACAGGGTCGTTCCAGGGTACGGCCTGGTGCGAGGCGCGTCGCCACCCGCGGCGGGTCAGCGCTGGCCGACCAACGCCGCGGACCGCGCGCCACGATGGGCGTCGAGCACCCGGATCACCTCTGGCCGCAGCCGTGCTGCGGGGATCACCGCGTCGAGCGAGCCGACGCGGACCGCACGCTCGACGGTGTGCACCTCGTCGAAGTCCAGTGCGACCTGCCTTCGCGCCCGAGCCAGCGCCTCCTCCCTGACCCGGTCGAGCGCCTCGGCCAGCCGCACCCGGTCGTCGGGACCACTGGCGCGCTCCAGGGCGTCGACCGCCTCGAGGACCTCGGGATCCGCCGCGGCGCGGGCCCGGACGTCACGGGTCAGCACCACCGCCGCGGCCGGAGCGCCGCCGATCACCGAGGCGTAGCTGCCCTCGACGGCCAGTGCCGTCAGCCCGTCGTTGAGCCGTGTGGAGAACACGACGTAGGCACCGCCGTGATAGCGGCCGATCACGACGAACACGATCGGACCGTCGAACTCGACCACGGCGCGGGCGATCTCGGCGCCGTGCTCCAGCTGCAGGGACCGCATGGACTCGGGGCTGCCGTCGAAGCCCGAGAGGTTCGCGAGCACCACCACGCCCCGGCGCCCGGAGGCGGCACGCAGGGCGCGGGCCACCTTCTTGGACGAGGCCGGGTACAACGTGCCGCCCGCCCATTCCGCGGGCCCGTCGACCGGCGCCTCGTCCGTGCGCGGACGGGGCCGGGACTCGATGCCGATCAGGCTCACGGGATGCCCGCCCAGGCGGGTCTCCCAGACCACGGCGCCGTCGCCGTTGGTCATCGCTGCCCAACGCTCCATCCGTGCGACATCTCGGTCCGCCACCGCGTCCATCACGGCGCGCACGGCGAACGGGCGCTTGCGGGCCGGGTTGGCCACCGGGTCGAAGAGCTCGCCGATCGTCGCCACGTCCTCGGTGCCGTGCGAGTACGGCGAGAGGGTGACGTCGCGGTCCACCGGGTCCAGCGTCGAGAGCTGCGGCGCCCGTCCCGTCCCGTCGGCGGCCCCCAGCGCGTGGTGCTCCAGCAGGATGGCGTACGCGCTCGCCAGGTCCGGCGCCCGGTACTGGGCCTGGCCGTTGGGGCCCATGATCCGGTCGTGGCCGCCGATGCCGAGCTCGTCGTGGGCGCCGACCGAGCCCGAGAACTCGAGTGCGCGTCGACCGGTGAGCACCATCGAGGACCCTGGCGTCATGACGAGGATGCCGCGGGTGTGCATCAGCATGGTGGCCTCGGCGTTCCAGTACGACTGCGCACCGACGTTGACGCCGGCGACGACGACGTCGATCTCGCCCCCGTCGCGGGTGAACTCGACGATGCGGCGCAGCACCGCGGCGGTCCAGTCGAGGTTCTCGGTGCCGCTGTCCCACGCGATGCGCGCCCCCGACGAGAGCGAGATCCACTCGACGGCCAGGTCCCGTGTCGCCGCCAGGTCGATCGCAGCGATGATGCGCCGGCACTCCGCCTCGCCGAGCGAGCCCATCGCACGCAGCGGGTCGCCGGCGATCAGCACTCGCTGCACCCACTCGTCGTGACCGGGCAGCGGGTTGGCGACCACACCGACGATCACCGAGCAGCTGTGCGTGGCCGGGGCCCGATCGACCGCCACGAGGGCCCCCGACGGGTCCAGGTCGTGCTCGGTGAACCTGCCGTCGCGCAGCGACGGGTGCGGCAGCTCCTCGGAGCTCACGCGTCCCTCGATCAGTCCGATGAGCTCCCACGGGTCGACGACGCCCAGCCGCTTGGCCGCCAGCGCCCGGCGGTCCAGCACCGTACGGGGACGTGCGGCGAGCATGCCGTGGGAGGCCTCGACCTCGAGTCGGGTGTGGCCACGGCGACGGAGCGAGAACTCGACCACGTCGTCGGACGGGGTCGTGCTGGTCGAGATCGCGTCGGACCGGGTCGCGGCCGGCGACGCGCCGTCCGGCGCGAACGCCACGGTGAACTCCGCGAGCGCGAGCCCGCGGGTCCCGGGTTCGAAGCGGTGCGAGACGGCGAGCAGCGACGCGCGGTCGGCCTCGCGCACGCCGTGCACCACCACGTGCACCGCCGCCCACCAGTCGTCGCGCCGGGCCTCGGGCCAGCGTCGCCGGCACCGGCGCAACAGGTCGACCCCGTGGTCGAACAGCTCCGCGTACGGCTCGAGCTGTTCCTGGTCCACGCCCGCCAGCACCGCCGGGGCGCCGTCGAGCTCCAGGACGAGCACCAGCCGTTCGTCGTCGGGATCGTCGTGGGCGACCACCCGGACGACCGCGCCGAGACCGACGGGTCCACGCACGGCGTCCAGCACGGTCGAGGTCGAGTCGTCGTAGCGGGCCAGCGCGCTGAACCGATCGGGATCGATCGTGGCCGACTCGACACGCTCGACGCGGATGCTGCCGGCCCGCAGCTCGGCGCGCACCGACGACGCTGCGTCGGCGAGCGTGGGCATCGCCCCGGCCGCCACGGCCTCGATGTCGGTCAACTGCGGGCAGCTGGAGAGGCGACCCGACCGCGCCGCTGCCGCGACGGCTCGCAGCAGCGAGATCATCAGACGCTCCCGCTCCTGCAGCCGGGCACGCGTCGCGGCCAGGCGCCACAGGACGGTGCGCGTGCGCTCGTCGCCGTCGCGGGGCGCCGCGAGCGTCCGGCCGCCGTCGCGTCGCGCGACCGCGTCGAGCGGGTCGACGAGCACGTCCGGGGTCTCACCACGACCCTCTCCGTGTCGACGGCAGAGCTCGTGGAACGCGCTCTCGGCGCTCACCGCCGCGGACTGGTCGCCGAGCAGCAGCAGGTTGCGTTCGAACAGCGACTCCACCTCGACGAAGGCCGCGAGCCGCTCCACCAGGTCCTCGGGTCCCGCGACCTCGGCGGTGGCGACGCCACCCGACGCGAGGTCCTCCAGGGCTGCCACCGCCGCCGCCAACTCGTCGGGACCGACCTCCCGACCGAGCACAGCGGCGTCGACGGTGTCGAGCACGCTCGGCGCCACACCCAGGTCCCCCCAGGTCCAGCCCGTCGCGGCGGTCGCCGAGCCGACACCCTGCTCTTCGCTGGGTCGGACCACGACGATCGGCTGCGAGGCCACCACCTGGGCACCGGGCACTGCGAGCAGACGCTCGACGGTGCCCGCGACGTCGGCGAGCAGCGGCGCCTCGGTCTTCATCGCCTCCAGCGTGCCGATGCGCTGTCCCGGCACGACCTCGTCGCCCACCTCGACCGCCAGGTCGACGAGCAGCGCCGGGCCCGGGGCACGCACCACGCCGGCGTCGCTCTGCTGCACCCGGTGCAGGGACCCCTCGACGTCGACGGTGACGGCGCCGCTCCCCCGGTCCACCAGCGCTCGCACCGCCCGGCCACCACCGAGCTGTGCCACGATCGCGGTGTCGTCGAGGCGCTCCAGGTGCACCTCCACCACGTGGCCCTCGACCTGGAGCTGCCAGCGGCCGTCACCGCGGTGGGCGACCGAGAGCCGGTGCGCCCGACCGCGCAACGCCAGCTCGAGCTCGACGGGACGGGTCGCTGCACCATCGGGCATCGGCACCCCGGTCCGCGCATCGCTGAAGTAGCGCCGCACCCTCGCGGACCGCTCGGCCGACGCGAGCTCGACCGCCGCCACCGCGACCGCCGTGGCCTCGGTCTCGACGCGGCCGCTGCGGCCCGGGTCGTCGAGCGTCTCGAACCAGGTGGTCGTGGCCGTCGCGTCGCGGACCTCGCGACGTTGCAGCAGGTCGAGCAGGACACCGCGGTTGGTGGCCCCATCGGAGATGACGACCTCGTACTCGCGCACCGCGCGCGACAGCGTCGCGAGCGCCCGCTCCCGAGTGGGCCCCCAGGCGATCACCTTCGCGATCATCGAGTCGAACTCGATCGGGATGGTCGACCCGGCGCGCACACCGGCATCCACGCGGACGTTCGGCCCCGCCGCCGGCCGGTGCACCAGGACCCGCCCGGGCGCGGGCGCGAAGCCCCGCTCGGGGTCCTCGGCCACCACCCGGGCCTCGACCGCCCACCCTCGTGGCCCGCTCGGGCGCTCGTGCGCGCGACCGAGAGCGATCTCGATCTGGGCGCGCACCAGGTCGACGCCCCAGACCGCCTCGGTCACGGTGTGTTCCACCTGGAGCCGGGCGTTGACCTCGCAGAACGAGGCGATCCGCTCGTCGGGCACGTACAGGAACTCGGCGGTGCCGACACCTCGATAGCCCGCTGACTCGGCCAGCCGCGCCGTCGACGCGGTGAGCCGGGCCTCCTCGACCGGCGCGAGCACGGGCGACGGCGCCTCCTCGAGCACCTTCTGGTGGCGACGCTGGATGGAGCAGTCGCGCACGCCCAGGGTCTCCGCGCGACCGTCGGCGCCGACCACGAACTGCACCTCGATGTGGCGCGCCCCCTCGATGCAGCGCTCCACCAGCAGGGCGCCCGGCCCGAAGGCCGCCGTGGCCTCACGCCGCACGGCCCGGACGGCGTCGGCGAGGTCCTCGACCCGGTCGACCCGTCGGATGCCGCGCCCGCCGCCGCCGTTCGCCGCCTTCACCATCAGCGGCAGACCGATCCGGGCCGCCACCTCGACCCACTGCGTGTCGGTCCCGTCCGGATCCACTTCCGCCCACGGTGCCAGCGGCACGCCGCACTGCTCGGCGAGCTGCTTGGCGCGGACCTTGTCACCGAGAAGGCGCATGGCTGACGAGGGCGGTCCGATGAACGTGAGGCCTGCGGCGTCGAGCCGATCGACCATCTCGGGATCCTCGGACGCGAAGCCCCAGCCGGGCCACACGGCGTCGCAGCCGGCCCCGACGAGCCGCTCGACCACCAGGTCGTGGAGGCAGTAGGCCGGGAGGAGCCGGCCGTCCGCCCCGGACTGCAGCGCCGGTCCCAGCCCGATCGCGTCGTCGGCGAGCCGTACGAAGGGGGCGTCGGCGTCGGGGTCGGTGTGCACGGCCACGACGTCGAGGCGAGGGCCGTCACCGTCGGCCATCTCACGAGCGGTGCGGATGAACCGCAGCGCGGCATCACCCCGGTTGAGCACGGCGACCCGTGAGAAGGTCATGCGCCGGTCTCCAGGACCACCATGGCGGCGGCGACGGGGCCGTCGTGGCTGAGCGACAGGTGCGCCGACCATCCGTCGCCGAGCTGGTCGAGCACGGCGGCGGCGACCGCACCGTGCAGCGCCAGCGACGGGCGACCGTGCACGTCGCCGACGACCTCCACCTCGGAGGGCGCCCACTCCGACAGGGCAGGGGCGAGCGCGTACCTGCTCGACGACCACGCCTTCACGAAGGCCTCCTTCGCCGCGAAGCGCGCGGCCAGGCGGCGGGCCGCGTCGGATTCGACCGCCCCGGGAGCGCCGATCGGTCCGACGTCCGCCCGCTCGGCGGCTCGGAACGCGGTGATCGGGAAGCGGGTGCCGGGCACGGCCAGCTGCGCTGCGAACGCCTCGACGTCGACGACGTCGAGCCCGATGCCGATGACGCTCACGCCGGCCCTCCCGTCGAGGCCGCGCCGGCGTGGTAGACGCCGTCGCCGCCGAGTCGGGCGGTGGGATCGGTCAGCAGCTCCGCCTCGGCGGTCCGACGCTGCTCGCTGCCGTCCTCGCCGGCGAGGCGACGGTCCACCCGCTTGCGGAACGTGGCGGTCCCACCGACGCGCTGCGCCACGCGGCGACGGTCGCCGTCGAGTCGGCGTCGCGAGGCCTGCTCGAGGTGCCGGCGCATCTCGTCGACGCCGCGCTGGTCGCGCACCGCGGCATGGAAGGTGCCCGCACCGGCGAGGCAGACGACCGCCGAGACGTGACCGAAGCCCAGGCTCGTGAGCAATCCCGCGCGCAGCGGGCCGGCCGTCCGGATGCTGCGGTGCCCGTAGACCAGCGCGGTGTGGTCGCGGTGGGACTCGTCCAGGCACTCGAGGTTCCGGTTGCCGGGCACGACCCCCGACTCCAGGACCTGCAGCAGCCCGATGGCCTGCCACGCCGCGGAACCGCCCTTCGCGTGGCCGGTCACGGTCTTCTGGGACACGACCATCATCGGGTTGCCGGGACTGCGACCGAGCTGGGCCGCGATGCGCTCGTGCAGCTCCGACTCGTTCGGGTCGTTGGCCGCGGTGGACGTGTCGTGCTTGGACACGACGGCCACGTCGTCGGCGTCGAGGCCGTGGTCGGCCAGTGCGGTCGCCAGCGGCGAGCGGTCCCCACCCAGCACGCTGGCCAGGGCGCCCATGCCGGGGGCCGGGATCGACGTGTGCACGCCGTCGGCGAAGCTCTGCGCCGCGACGACCACGCCGCGCACCGGCAGGCCGAGCTCGAGCGCCGTGGAGGCCCGGGCCAGCAGCAGGGTGCCGCCGCCCTGGGCCTCGACGAAGCCCGCACGCCGCCGGTCGTTGGCTCGTGAGAACTGCCGCGGCTCCAGGCCCAGGGCGAGCATCTCGTCGGTCGCGGCGGTCGCGGACATGTCGGCGAAGCCGAGCACCCCTTCGAGCGCCAGGTCGTCCCAGCCGCCGGCGACGATCACGTCGGCCTTGTCGGCACGGATCTTGTCGACGGCGTCCTCGATCGACACCGCGGCGGTCGCGCAGGCGGCCACCGGGTGCACCATCGGTCCGTAGCTGCCGACGTAGCTCTGCACCACGTACGCGGCGATCACGTTAGCCAGCCCCTCCTGGAGCAGGTCGTTGGCGTGGTCACCGCCGAGCACCGCGTCGCGGTACAGGGTCTGGATGGACGTCATGCCGCCCATGCCCGAGCCCTGGGTGCTGCCCACCCGAGCGGGGTGCACCCGGGCCATCAGCTCCTCCGGCTCCAGGCCCGCGTCCAGGAACGCCTCGACGGTGGCCACCAGGTTCCACAGCGAGAGCCGGTCCACCGACGCCACCATCTCAGCCGGGATGCCCCACCGGGTCGGATCGAAGCCGGTCGGCACCTGGGCCCCCACCCGCCGCGACAGCGCCGCCCGCCGTGGCACGCGGATGGCGCTGCCGGCGCGGCGCACCACCTGCCAGTCGCCCGTCGCACCGCGCTGCACCCTCGTGTGCTCCGGGTCCGCGGCGGCGTACGCGCGGGCGTCGGCCTCGTCGGCCGCACCGATGACGACGTCCGACTCGCAGAACACCTCGACCATCAGCGGCACCCCGTCGGGGTCGAGCGGGCCGTCGGCGTCGTAGGTCCGGATGCCGCAGCGCTCGTGCACCGCCTCGCGGTACCGGGGGGCGAGCTCGGACTCGGCGACCGGCTCGTCCGACTCGACGTCGACCCAGACCCCGCCGTCGAGCTCCGGGTCGAAGCGGACGAGCCCGCACACCCAGGCGAGCTCTGCGACCGAGCCGTCGGCGAGCTCGCCGTCGACCTCCAGGTCGAACCGGGTGGAGCTCATGCCCCAGGGACCGACCTCGCCCGCGCCGACCACGACCACCATGTCCTCGAGCGCCCTGGTGGGCGCCCCGGGCGGATCGACCGGCTCGACCAGATCGGAGGGTGGCGCCGACGCGGGCGAGAGCAGCGCCGGCACGGTCACGTCCGTCGCTGCGGACGGGCCCTCGTCGTCGGGACGGAGGTCGTGCAGCGCCCGGAGCTGCTCGAGCAGCGGCGCGACCGCGTCACGCAGGCACCCGAGCGCCCCGAGCCCCGCCGACAGGTCGGCGCGCAGCGGGACGCCGCCGGCCGCCGCGACGGTCGTCGGGGTGGACAGGCCGGTGAGCAACCAGGCCATCTCCTCGGTCGAGAAGGTCCGGACGCCGAGGTCGCGCTCGACGAGCGCTGCCAGTGCGTCGTTGGCATCCATCAGGCCGGTGCCACGCACCCAGCCGATCGTCGCCGCGACCAGGTCGACGTGTCGGCCCCACCGGCGGTGCTCCGACCGCCAGCGCTGCACCACGGCCTCGAGCGCCGCCTTCGCCTCGGCGTAGGCGCCGTCACCGCCGAACGCGCCGTGGTTCGGCGACAGCGGCAGCAGCACCGTGGTGCGGCCGCCGGCGGTCCCGTGACGTTCCAGACGTCCGGTCAGGCGACCGAGCAGGCGTTCGACTCCCCAGACCAGCACCCGCATGGTGACCTCGGCCGCGGGGCCGGCATCGGCCAGGTCGCCGGCGACCGGCGCTGCGGCGAAGGGCACCACCAGGGTCGGCACCATGGGGTCCTTGAGGGTCCGGGTGACCCCGCCTCGGCGGTCGACCTGGGCGTCGAGCATCCAGTCGACGAGAGCATCCACGTCACCGAACGAGGCCAGGTTGGCCGGCACCACGTGCAACTCCGCCCCCGGCGTGGCCGCGACCCGGTACAGCTCGCGGTACTCGTCGAGCCGTTCGGGTGACATCGACGACGTGGTGCACACGACGCGAGCCCCACCGCGCAGCAGTCGCCGCACCATCTCGAACGCGATCGACCCGGGGGACGCGCCCGTGACCAGGGCGACCTGGTCGCCCAGGCCGCAGCCCCGACCGTCGGTGTGCCGGAGCTCGTCGAGCTGATCGAACCAGGTGGCGCTCCAGTCCTGCGGATCCGCGGCGAGCTCGTCCAGAAGGGCCGCCACCCGCTCGGGCCCGGCAGGCCGCGGTGCGGCGTCGCCCCATGCGTCCAGATCGGGCGCGACGGCCGCGACGCCATGCGGCGACGCGACGCCGGTGAGGATCCGCTCGAAGCGGCGTCGTGTGGTGTCGTCACCGCGGGCGCGGGCCCGCTCCGCCACGTGCGCCGCGGTCGCGGCGACCCCCGGGTCGACCACGAAGGCCGCCAGGCGTGCCGCCTCCGCGTCGAGCTCCTGCGTCGCAACGTCCCCGCGCCGCGACGCGTGGTCGAGCGCCACGACGTCGTGGCGTGCGGTGGCCCACCACGACCTGAACACGACGTGGCGCCGGGCGTCGAACCGGGGAGCGACCGCTGCCACGCGTCGGTCGCCGTGCTCGTCGTCGAGCATGCCCAGGCGTTCGATCGCGGTGAGGTCGTCGGCCTCGGTGTCGTCGTCCGTGGGTGCGACGCGTGCGAGCAGGTCCCTCGCAGTGGCGGCCAGGAGCCCGTCGGGACCGGCGATGCGCTGCTCGAGCGCGTCGACCGCGGCCGCGTCGACGGTGGCCCCACCCGCGGCCGCTCCCGGCGACGGCAGTGTGGTCCCGGCATCGCCGGCCACCAGCGCGAGCGCGGCGTCGACCAGGTCGTCGCCACTGCGGACCGCAGGGTCGAGTCGCGCCAGCACGCCGCCGCGTGCGCTCTGCCCGTCGCGGGCGTCCAGCGCCAGGACCATGAGCGTCCTCTGCGCCCAGCCCTCGCCCAGGCCCCAGTGGGCCGTCACGCGGGCCTCGACGTCGCGCAGCTTGAGCCGCCGCGGTCCGAGCACGGGAGAGAGCGCGGCGTCACGAGCGTCACGCAGCACCGGCCCGGGGAACCGGTACCGACCGGCCCGGGCGGCCAGCTCGACGGCGAGCTGGCCCAGGGGCAGCTCGCGGGCACCGTCCACCCCGGACACGGCGAACTCCGCACCGAGGTCCATGAGCAGCTGGTTGCGTCGCGACGACACACCGTCGACCAGGTCGTCGATCGTGTCCGCCTCGGTGAGCTGGTCGGGGCGCTGCTTGGTCAGGAGCGCGAGCAGCCACCGCAGCGCCTCCGCCGCGCCGACCGACAGGTCCGCTGGCGCGTCCGCAGCGCCGACCGCGCCGGCGGTCGGCACGAGCGGGGCCGGCGGTTCCCCCGAGCCCGACGGCGCCGCCGCGCCGCGTCCCGCGTCGGCGGGCTCGTCGCTCGGGGCCGCGTCCTCCGGCTCGGGTGGATCCTCGTCCAGCCCGAACACCTCCAGGCGGTCGCGCTCCAGGTTGTGCACGGCGACGGGCGTGGCGCGTGCGGGGTCCTGGGCGAGCGTGCCGCTCGCGAGGTTGGCGACCGTGGGCGCGCTGCCGAGGCCGACCTCGACCACCCGACGGACGCCGAGCCCACCGTCGCGACGATCCGCGAACAGCAGGTCCTGGGTCTCGATCCAGCGCACCGGCGACGCGAACTGCCACGCGAGCAGCTCGATCAGCAGCTCACGCGTCAGCCGGTCGGGCGTGGCGCTCCAGGTCCCGAAGTCGGCGAGCACGCGGTCCAGCCCGCAGGGCCCCACGTGGTCGCGGACCTCCTCGACGAAGTCGCGCTCCAGGCTGAACGGCCGCGGCACCAGGTTGGGCACGTAGCGGCCGACGAGCAGCGCCGGGTCGATCGATTCGGGCAGACCGTCGTCCAGGTGGGCGCGGAACTCGGCGACGCCGTCGCGCAGCACGCTCGAGTGGAAGGGCACGTCGATGCCCGGCACGTAGAGGAACGGGTCCTTCGACGTCGCAGTGCGCCTCGCGTCGAGCGCCTGCTCGAGGGCGGCGAGCGTCTCGTGGGTGCCCGCCACGGCGTACTGCTTGCCGCGGAGGTTGAAGTTGACGATCTCCAGCGTGGCGCCGAGCCGCTCGCGGATCTCGACCACCAGCGCCTCGACCTCGGCGTGGTCCATGCCCACCTGGTGGGGTCGAACCACCCCCAGCCGGTAGTCCGAGCGACCGGCCGCGTCGCGGGGCACCAGGTGGTGCATCGCCTGACCGCGCCGGAACACCAGCTCGACGACCACCTCCAGGGGCAGCACCCCGCCGATCGAGGCGAGGGCGTTGTACTCACCGACCGAGTGCCCGGCCACGACGGCGTCCTCGTCGAACACGCCATCGGCGCGCATCTCCGCCACCTGCGCCACGGCCAGCGCCGCCATGGCGACCTGGGTGAACTGGGTCAGGTGCAGCACGCCGACGGGGTGGCGGTGCAGCACGGTCGCTCCCGACGGCTCGCGCACGGCGACGACCGTCGGGTTGTCGCGCACGATCTCCAGGATCGAGAAGCCGAGGCGACCTCGGGTGTGTGCGTCCGCCCGCTCCCAGATCTCGCGGGCGGCAGCCGACCGCTCGAACCCGTCCATGCCCATGCCGTCACGCTGGATGCCCTGGCCGGGGAACAGGTAGGCGGTCCGCGCGGCTCGCACCCGGGCGGTGGCCGTGAGCACCGTGACCACGGCGTCGTCGCGTGCTGCGGTGACCGTTGCGGCGACCAGCGTGTCCCCGCCGACCATCGCCCGCCGGGTCACCCGGACAGCCAGCATCTCGCCGGGCTGCACCAGGTCCACGAACCGTGCGTGCCACCCCGTCACGCGCTCGCCGTCGCCGTCGGCGGCGAGCTCCACGACGCAGCGCTGCGCCGCGGCGGACGTCCACGCGCCGTGCACCACGGGCCGGTCGAGACCGGCGAGTCGAGCGACCAGGTGGGAGCGATGGATGGGGTTGTGGTCACCGGAGATGGCGGCGAAGGCGTCGAGGTCCCGGGGCGCCCGCAGCTCGCGATGTCCGAGCGTCCGCTCCGGCCGGTCGTGGACCTGCTCGTCGGCGCGCGCGAGGTCCGCCAGGTCCGGTGCTGGGCGACCGGTCGTGCCGTCGGCCAGCCGCACCCCACGGAGGAGGAACGCGTCCTGCAGCCGGGCCAGGAGGGTGCCCCGGTCGTCGTGGACCGCGGCGAGGGTGTCCACGCGGGTGCCGGCGTCGTGGTCCGTGACGGCCACGACCTCGGCCGTCACCGTCCACTGCCGCGACTCGCTCGGGCCGGCCAGGTCCACCCGCGCCCCGGGGTCATCCGGAGTGTGGGCGTCGACGCGGTGCTCCAGGTGCACCAGGTCGAGCAGCGACCCGACGATGGGGTCGGTCCCCAGGGCGGCGAAGACGCCCGGCCACGCGACCGCCAGCCACCCGTCGGGAAGCGTGCCCGCCGACCACCCGAGGAGTCGGGCGTGCGCGACACGCCGACGGATCGTCGCCGGCGTCACCGTCACGACCTGCACCGACCGGGTCCCGATCGCCACCGGCTCGGCGGCGCCGAGCACCTCGACGCTCAGCCGTGCCAGCTCGGCGCCGCGGTGCGCGGTGTCGAGCTCGACGACGTCCACGCCGCGGTGGCGGGTGTGCACGAACCGCAGCTCGACCGTGTCGCTCACCGCGACGTCGGCCCGCTCGGCGCGCACATCGCCCTCGGTGCTGCCGTAGGGCGCGAGGCCCGGGACGACGAGGCGCAGCAGCACCGCGTCCGCCTGGGCCGTGCCTTGCTCCCCGGGCTCCAACGTGGCCTCCTCGATCCGGCCCCCGGGACCGGTCACCGTGACCGATGCCGCGGCGACGCGACCGTCGTCGCAGGCGACGAAGGACCACCCGCCCCGCTCCGCGAGCCGGAGCACGGGGTTGGGCACCACGTCGCCGTCGACCACGATCGTCGGCGACTCGAGCAGCGCCGGGACCGGACCGCACAGGTCCTCGGTCCCGGCCAGCCGGCGACGTCGGGCGACGTCCACCGCCGCGTCGACCGAGGCGCCGTTGGTGCGCAGCCGCTGCACGACGTGGGACTCGAACCGGGCCAGCAGCTCGGCGATCGGCTCGTCGGTGTGCTCGATGCCACCGACGGCCGCGGGCCCCGGGATGACCAACACCTGGTCCGCGTCGTACGCCGGGTGCTGCGCCTGCCACAGCGAGTCGGACTGGTACCAACGTCGGACGTCTGCATCGATGACCGGCACGAACGGCACCGGCTTGCCGGCACGGCGACACACCGCGAGGAAGTGGCCGACGTCGGCGGGGTGCAGCAGCGTCGTGATCGCCGAGGGGTACGTCGACACGAGGGTGGCGATCGCCGCCTCCGGCTCGTCGACCGAGGACGGATCCGCGAACGCGGTCGGGACCCGGCCGGACTCGTCCGGGTGCAGCCGACCCTCGGCACGCTGGAGCAGCTCGACGAACCGGGCGCGGTGCGACGGCTCGAGCCATCGTCCGTCCTCGTAGCGCCCGCCGGTCCCGATCGCGCACAACTCTACGACGCGCGTCAGGAGCTGTTCGTAGGTCATGTCCGCGACGTCGCCGACGTACGGCTTGGCGGTGCGGGAGAGCGCCTCGACGATCTCGTCGTGACGGGCCGACACCTGCGCCTCGTCGCCCGCGACCTCGTCGAGCAGGCGGGCGCAACGTGCGGCGGCGTTGTCGACGAAGTGGATGTCGGCGTCGAGCCCGGACCGACCCGACGTCACGGCCCCCCGCACGGACCCGGGCGCCACGAACCCTGCGTCGCTGCCCGCGGCCTCGACGCCGCTCGTGTCGCGCAGCAGCGCCTTGACCGACGGCGTGGCGGCCGCCTCGGCCGCGGCCATCGCGGCGGTGCCGATGAGCACCGCGTCGACCGGCATCGCCGTGGCCGTGTGGCGCAACGCCCACGTGCCCAGGAGCAGCTCCGCGGCGCGGCTCGGCGTCCCGACGCCACCGCCGGCGCAGAGCACGACGTTCGGTCGCGCCCGGAGGTCGTGGTACGTCGCCAGCAGCAGGTCCTCGAGGTCCACCCAGGAGTGGTGCCCGCCGGCGGTGCCGCCCTCGAGGTGCACGAACAGCGTGTGCCGGGGCGCCGCGTCGGCGATCGCCAGGACCTGCGCGACCTGTGCGACCGTGCCGGGCTTGAACGCGTTGCACCACATGCCGAGCTCGGCCAGCTCGTCGAGCAGCGCCACCGCATCGTCGAGCGGCGGGATGCCCGCCGACACCGTCACGCCGCACAACGGGGCGCCGGCGCGGCGAGCTGCCTGCACCAGCCGGGCGCGGCCCAGGTGCAGGCCCCACAGGTACGGGTCCAGGTGGAGCGCGTTGAGCACCACCTCCTGGCCCGGTTCCAGGCGCTCGCGCAGCTCTGCGATCCGCTCCGTGAAGATGGCCTCGCTGACCTGACCACCGCCGGCGAGCTCGGCCAGGAAGCCGGCGTTCGCCGCTGCGGCGACGATCGGGGCGTCGACGGTCGTCGGGGTCATGCCCGCCAGGATCACCGGCGACCGCCCGGTGGCGAGCGTGAACCGGTTCTCGAGCCGGTCCCCGACGCCCGGCACCCGGACCACCCGGGGGGCCAGGTCCTCGTGACGTGGTGCCGGGTCGGTGGGTGCGGCGCCGGCGGCGACGAAGCGGCGCCGGTCCTCCTCACGCGACATCGACAGCAGCCGGGCGCCGGTGCCCCGGATCGCCGCGGCGCTCAGCCGGGCGATGCCGTCGGTCGGTCCGAGGTCGAGCAGCCAGCTCGCGCCGCGCCCCTCGCCCGGCAGGTCACGCACCAACCGGCGCGCGGTGTCGCTCCATCGACCCGGGCGGGTGAGCATCGAGTGCACCAGGGCAGGCACCAGGTCGTCGCTCCCGTCTGCGGAGGAACCATCACCGGGAGCGAGCACCCTCGGTCCGTCGGGGGTCACCAGTGCCACCCCGGACACCGGCGGTGCGATCCGCAGGCCGGCGCGGGCGGCGCCGCCGACCACCTCGGCGGCCACCTCCGTGAGACCCGGGTGGTGACACGGCGCCCCCACCGACAGCGGCTCCCAGACGGGCCGGCCGAACACGCGATCTCGGGCCGCGCGTCGATCGATCGCGGCGCGGGCGCGTCGGAGGGCGTCCGCCCGGCCCGAGACGACCGCCCGGGACGGCCCGTGCACCAGGGCGACCTCCACGCCGGCGCAATTCGGGTCGGCGCAGAGCGCCTCGGCCAGGCGGTCGACCCGGACGCCGTGCACGGCAGCCATGGGCGTCGACGCGTCCACCTTCCCGGCGGCGGCGGCCAGGGCGTCCGCGCCCACGGCGTCATCGCAGGTGCCGACCACGTGCCCGATCAGCAGCGCGAGACGGAACGCATCGGCCACCACGTCGTCGCACTCGAGGCCCTCGGGGTCGGCCGCGACCGCGACGGCCGCCACGATGCCGCCGGAATGACCGGTGACGCTGCGGATCGACCCGGCCGCGAGCGCGGCGTGGAGGCCGTCCTCCCACGCTTCGCGGTAGGCGAGCAGCTGCGTCAGCAGGACCCCCGGCATCGACAGCGCCAACGCCGACAGCTCACCGTCGTGGGGGCGTGACCCGGTTCGCTCCCAGCTCAGCGGGTCGAAGGTCCACGGCGTCGCGGCCAGGTCGCGGAGGCCGAGCTCGTCGGTCAGCGACGTCGCCAGGTCGACCCACCTCTGCGCACGGGGGCGCAACCAGCTGCGACGTCCCAACAGCTCCTCGAGCGCGACCCACCACGGCCAGCCCTGGCCCGCGAACGTGACCGCTGCGGTCGACCCGCCGGTGGCGAGCAGGTGGGCGATCGAACCGACGACCGGCTCTCGGGTGACGTCGACGGGCGCGTCGAAGCTGGGCGTCAGGGCGGACACCGACATGGAGCATCTCCAGGGTGGATGAGGGGGCGGCGCAGCGCTCGGCTGCTCGGTGGGTGTGACCACGTGACGCGCCTGCGGTTACCAGAACGTGCGAAGTTTCCTTCGGGTAACTTCCGAGCCACGTTCACCGATGTGCGTTCAGCCGACCCGCCCGACGCTGCGACCCCGGGTCCCGCCTTCGGGCCGATGGCTAACGTCGGACCCCATGGAGGCGACGATCACGATCGGCGCGCTGAGTGCTCGCACCGGCGTCGCGACCTCGGCGTTGCGCTACTACGAGTCCGAGGGGCTCATCACCTCCACCCGCACCGCGGCGGGCCACCGTCGCTTCCCGATGTCGACCATCCGCAGGGTGTCGTTCGTCCGGGCCGCGCAACGTGTCGGGCTGTCGCTCGACGAGGTCGCGGACGCCCTGGCCGGGCTGCCGGTCGACCGGACCCCGACGACCGAGGACTGGTCGGTGCTCGCCGCGTCCTGGCGGCCTCGCCTGGATGCCCAGATCGCGATGATCGAGCGCCTCCGCGACCGCCTGGACGGATGCATCGGTTGCGGGTGCCTGTCGACGTCGCGCTGCGCGCTGCTGAACCCGGACGACCGGGCGGGCGCCGCGGGTCCCGGCCCCCGCTACGTCCTGGACGACGACGACACGTGACGATGCCGAGGCATGTGGACCGCTCCCTCTCGAACGTGGTGCCCTGGTGCCGGCCCTGGCCGGCGCGAGGGCACCAGCTCCGCGAGGTGCTGCTGTTCGGACTCGGTGACCCTTGACTTCAAGTCGGCTTGAACTCGTACGGTCGACCCATGACCTCCACCGATCTCCGCTCCGGCGCCGGACGCGCCGGCACCCGTTCCGCCGCCACGCCGCACGCCGCACCCGATCCGGTGCTCCACGACCTCCTCGATCAGGAGCTCGCCTACGACCCGGTGGCCCGACGCGGCTTCATCAACCACACCTCCATGGCGCTGGTGGCCGCCCGCCGGCTCGGTGCGACCGACGACCAGCTGGCGTCGTGGTTCCGTGGCGACACGTCGAGCGACTTCCTCGTCGAGCGCGACCGCCCCGACTGGCTGGTCCCGGACGCCGCGGCGATCGCTGCCCGCGGCGCTGCCGACACGACCGCGGCGGCGCTGCCGCGCCTCGTGGGCGCCCCGGGGTCGCAGTTCCTGCACGCGGTGATCCGCCTGGAGCTCGCGCTCGACGCCGGCCATGACGCACAGGTGGCCAACGCACTGCGCAACTGGGCCGACCACTCGCGACCGCTGAGCGACCAGGCGCCCCGACCTTCGGGGACCCGCACCTTCGCGGACGTGCTGACCGAGCTGGCGGAGCTCCTGGCGGCCCCCGACGACCGCCTGCGCGACCTCGGCGTGCACGACCTGGCGGCCGACCCGGAGGTGCGCGCCGTGCTCGCGTCGCTGCACGACTCGCCGACCCTGCTCGACGAGGTCGCGGCCGCGGTGGCGGCGGTGCACCTGGCCGACGACAGCTTCGGGACCCTGCACCTGGTCACCGGCACCCGGGCGATCCGCGCGGTCGGCGCACTTGCCGACGACGACACCGCGCAGGAGCTGCGCCACCGCACGGCCGAGGCGATCGCCGTCCTCTGGCTCAGCTTCGGGGCGCCCCGACCGGTCGACGATGCCTCGCTCGACGAGGTCCGCCGCCGCCCGACCGCGGACTGGAGCGCCATCGGTCGCGCCGCGATCGCCTCGGGCGACGCCCATGTCGTCAAGCTCGTGTACGCCGCCCGCCTCGAGGAGGCGGCGACCGGGGACCCGCTCTACCGCGCGCTCGCCGCACGCCAGGCAGGGCTGGACCGGGCCGGCCGTGGCTGAGGGTCAGCCGGGATCGTCGACGTCCGTGCGTCCGCCGAGCAGCGCCTGGACCGCCTCGATCGCGTCCGCCTGGGCGGCGTCCTTGTCGGAGCGGTAGCGAACGACCCGCGCGAACCGCAGCGCGACGCCGCCGGGGTACCGCGTCGAGCGCTGCACGCCGTCGACGGCGATCTCGACGACCTGCACCGGCGGCAGGAGGACGGTGCCGACGGGGCCGTCGCCACCGGGCGCCGGCGCACCGGCGAGCGCCGTGTCACCTGCCAGCGCCGTGTCACCCGCCAGCGCGAGGAACCGCTCGGTCTGCCAGGCCAGGGTCTCGTCGGTCAGCCCCTTGAAGGTCTTGCCCACCATCACGAACGAACCGTCGTCGGTCCTGGCGCCCAGGTGCAGGTTCGACAGCCAACCCCGACGTCGGCCGTGTCCCCACTCCGCGCCGAGCACGACCAGGCCGAGCGTGTGCACGGGCTTGACCTTGCGCCACGCCTTGCCGCGCCGACCGGCCTCGTACGTGCTCCCGGCCGCCTTCACCACGACGCCCTCGTGACCGGCGTCGAGCGCGTCGGCGAGCACCTGCTCCGCCTGCGTCGGGTCCGATGTCAGCTCGGACGGGATCGCCCAGTCCCCGGCCACCCGGTGCAGGAGCGCACGCCGCTCCACCAGCGGCTCATCGATCAGGTCGACCCCGTCGAGGTGCACCAGGTCGAAGAAGTACGGCCGCAGGCCGTGGCGCACGTCGTCGGGTCCGTCCCCTGCTGCCGCGTCACGTCCCCGTCCCGAGACCGTGTCCTGGAACAGCGCCGGTCGCCCGGAGAGGTCGAGGCCGATCGCCTCGCCGTCCAGCACCGCCGAACGCAGCGGCAGCGAGCGCACGGCGTGGACCACATCGGGAAGGCGATCGGTCAGCTCGTTCAGGTTGCGCGACCAGATCCTGACGTCGTCGTCGTGGCGGTGCACCTGGATGCGGATGCCGTCGAGCTTCCACTCGACCGACGACACCCCGATCGCGGTCACCGCCTCGGTCACCGAGGCCGCCGTCGAGGCGAGCATCGGCTGCAAGGGGCGCCCGAGCTCCAGGCCGATGCCCTCGAGCGCCGACCGTCCACCCGCCATGGCGGTCGCGGCCACGGTCGGCAAGTCACCACCCAGCATGACGCCACGGCGGACGACGGCGAGCGGCGCCCCGGACGCGGCGGCGATCGCGTCGGTCATGACGCCCTGCGACGACCCCTGGCGCAGCTCCCCGCCCACCAGGCGGGCCAGGAACGAGACCTCGTCGGCCGTCGAGCGTGCCAGCAGGTCCACCAGCAGCTGTCGGCGGGCACCGGCGGAACCGGGGCCCGAGGTGCTCGCCAGCTCGGTGAGCAGCGCATCGACCTGGGCCACCTGCACGGTCGCGACCGCGGCGGGGTCCACCGTCGACGCCGCGCCGTCGAAGGTCCGCCATCCGACGCCGATGCGACCCTGTCGGGGCGCGCCGACCAGGAACCCGACCACGACGGCGACCTCGTCGGGGTCCAGGCGCTGCAGCAGGGCGGCGATCGCATCGCGTTTGGCCGTGCGTGAGGACCTCGCGGCGACCGTGGAGGAGGTGGCGACGACCTCGGCGAACTGCATCGACTGGTTCTACCCCTGCGGCGCGCCGAGCGCAGTGTGAAGAGCGTGTGACGCCCTTGTCGGTCCGCGACCGCACCGCTAGAACGGCCGGATGCACGTTCCGGACCACCTCATCAACAACGGCACCGAGCTCGTCGCCGGCGTCACGGCCGCGGCGGTCGTCGCCGGTGTGATCGTCAGCGATCGCCGGGCCCGTCCGGCAGCCGAGGAACCCCGCACGCTCCTGCGCTCGCCCGAGAAGTTCGGCGCACAGCTCGCGACCGCGTCGCTCGTGTTCGCCCTGCAGATGGTCAACTTCCCGGTGCTGCCCGGCACCAGCGGCCACCTGCTCGGCGGTGCCCTGGCCACGGCGCTGATCGGCCCACGGCGGGCGCTGCTGGCCGTGGCGTCGGTCGTGGTCGCCCAGTCCGTGTTCTTCGCCGACGGCGGCGTCGGTGCCATGGGCGTCAACCTGTGGCTGATCGCCATCCTACCGGTCGGGATCGCCGCCGGCATCGAGCGGCTGCTGAGCTCCCGGGCCGACGGCAGCCCTGCACCGTGGTGGTCGGTCGCCGGGCTCGCAGCGCTCGCAGGGCCCCCGGTCACGTCGCTCGCCTTCGCCGGCCTCTACGCCACGGGCGCGATCGGCGACGCCGGGCTGGGCGAGGTGACCACGTCGATGCTGGCGGTCCACCTGGCGATCGGTGTCGGCGAGGCCGTCGTCACCCTGGCGACCCTGTGGGTCGTCGAGCGCCTCGGCTCCCGCGACGGCGTCATCGACCAGGCGCCCGTGTGGGGCGCGGCGGCGCTCTCGGCCGTCGGCCTGTCGCTGCTGGCCTCGTCCCAGCCCGACGGGTTGGAGCGGGTCGCCGGCGACGTCGGCTTCGCGGTCACCGGCGAGGGTTCGATCCTGCACGCCAGCCCGCTGGCCGACTACGCCGTCAGCGGGTTCGACGGGCGCCTGTCCGGCTCGCTCGCCGGCGTGCTCGGCATCGCGCTGACGTGCGCAGTCTGCGCCGCGCTGGTCGCCGCCATGCGGTTCGCTGACGGCGGGTCGGCCACCGACGGGAGCAGCGGTGCAACTGTCGCCGCATGAGCAGGAGCGGCTGCTGGTGCACGTCGCTGCCGACGTCGCCCGACGCCGCCAGGAGCGAGGCCTGACGCTCAACCACCCCGAAGCGGTCGCGCTGCTCACCTCGTGGGTGTTCGAGGCAGCTCGCGACGGCCGCAGCGTCGCCGACATCATGTCGGCCGGACGAGAGGTGCTGAGCACCGCCGACGTCATGGACGGCGTCGCCACGCTGATCGACGAGCTGCAGGTCGAAGCGACGTTCCCCGACGGCACGAAGCTCGTCACCCTGCACGACCCGATCCAACCGGCGGCATCGTGACCGGCGTCGTGCCCGGCGAGGTCGTGACCGCCGCCGAGCAGATCGAGCTCTTCGCCGGGCGGACGCTGACCGAGCTGGCCGTGGTCAACGCCGGGGATCGTCCGGTGCAGGTCGGCTCGCACTTCCACTTCGCCGAGGCGAACGAGGCGCTCGAGTTCGACCGCCACGCCGCGGTCGGTCGTCGACTCGCCGTGCCGGCCGGCACCAGCGTGCGCTTCGAGCCCGGCATCCCCATGACCGTGACCCTGGTGGACCTGGGCGGCGAGCAGATCGCCGCCGGGTTCCGAGGTCTCTACTCGGGCCCCGTCCATCCCGGAGGAGCCACGTGAGCCCGAACGACGCCGCACCCCCGGCGGTGCGTCTGGAGCGCTCCCGCTACGCAGCGCTCTACGGACCGACCACGGGCGACCGGATCCGACTGGCCGACACCGACCTGCTCATCGAGATCGAGGCCGACCTGTGCGGCGGACCCGGCCTGGCCGGCGACGAGGCCGTCTTCGGCGGCGGCAAGGTGATCCGCGAGTCCATGGGCCAGTCGGGGCGCACCAACGCCGCCGGCGCACCGGACCTGGTGATCACCGGCGCGACGGTGTTGGACCACTGGGGTGTCGTCAAGGCGGACGTCGGCGTGCGCGACGGTCGGATCGTCGCGCTCGGCAAGGCCGGCAACCCCGACACGATGGACGGCGTGCACCCCGACCTGGTGATCGGTCCGGGCACCGAGGTCATCGCCGGCAACGGCAAGATCCTGACCGCGGGCGCGATCGACTCGCACGTGCACCTGATCTGCCCGCAGGTCCTCGACACCGCCCTCGCCACGGGCATCACCACGATCATCGGTGGCGGCACCGGTCCGGCCGAGGGCACCAAGGCCACGACCGTCACGCCGGGCCCCTGGTACCTGTCGCGCATGCTCACCGCACTCGACGCCTGGCCGATCAACATCGCGCTGCTGGGCAAGGGCAACACCGTCTCGAAGGACTCGCTGTGGGAGCAGCTGCGCGGCGGCGCCAGCGGCTTCAAACTGCACGAGGACTGGGGCTCCACCCCCGCGGCGATCCGGGCGTGCCTGGACGTGTGCGACGAGGCGGGCGTGCAGGCGGCACTGCACACCGACACCCTGAACGAGGCGGGCTTCGTCGAGGAGACGCTCGCTGCGATCGCCGGACGCTCGATCCACGCCTATCACACCGAGGGCGCGGGCGGCGGACACGCACCCGACATCATCACCGTCGCCGGCGAGGCGAACGTGCTGCCGTCGTCGACCAACCCGACGCGGCCGCACACGGTGAACACCGTCGATGAGCACCTGGACATGCTCATCGTCTGTCACCACCTCAACCCGTCGGTGCCCGAGGACCTGGCGTTCGCCGAGAGCCGGATCCGACCCTCGACCATCGCCGCCGAGGACGTGCTGCACGACCTGGGGGCCATCTCCATGATCGGCTCCGACGCCCAGGCGATGGGCCGGGTCGGCGAGGTCGTCATCCGCACCTGGCAGACGGCGCACGCCATGAAGCGTCGGCGCGGCTCGCTGACCGGCGACACCGCTGCTGACAACCACCGGGCGCGCCGCTACGTCGCCAAGTACACGATCTGCCCGGCGATCGCCCACGGCCTGGACGCCCAGGTCGGCTCGGTCGAGGTCGGCAAGCTCGCCGACCTGGTGCTCTACGACCCCCGCTTCTTCGGCGTCCGGCCCCAGCTCGTGATCAAGGGCGGCATGATCGCCATGGCGCAGATGGGCGACGCCAACGCGTCGATCCCCACCCCGCAGCCGGTGCTGCCTCGACCCATGTTCGGCGCCGCGGGCGCCACCGCCGGACTCGGCTCGGTGACCTGGGTGGCGCCGGTCGCGCTCGTGGACGGGCTGGACGAGCGCCTGGGTCTCACCCGTGAGCTGGTCGCCGTCGGCGACTGCCGGTCGGTGGCCAAGGCCGACATGGTGAACAACGACGTGTGCCCGGAGATCCGCGTCGATCCCGACTCGTTCGAGGTGCGCATCGACGGCGAGGTCATCGAGCAGTCGCCGGCGACCGAGCTGCCCATGGCCCAGCGCTACTTCCTGTTCTGATGTCGGACGTCCTGGTCTGATGTCGGTCCCCACGACCGTCGGCGCCCCGACCGTCGCTCCTGCGGCGGTCGAGGATCGCGGGTCCGTCGACGAGCTCGGGTCGGTCGCGGCGCTGCTCATGCTCGCCGACGGTCGGTTCCCCGACGGCAGCCACGCGCACAGCTTCGGCATGGAGGCGGCGGTCGACGCCGGTCGGGTCCGGGACCCCTCGACGATGCGGGCCTACCTCGAGGCTCGGCTGTGGAGCACGACGCGCACCGATGCCGCGGCCGCGGCGCTGGTCGCATGCGGCACCCACTCGATCGAGTCGGTCGACCACGCGCTCGAGCTGCGCCTGCCCGGCGAGGTCGCCCGCACGACGTCCAGGTCGTTGGGTCGTTCGCTGCTGCGCACCGCGGAGCGGCTGTGGCCCGGGCAGGCGCCGCGCCTGGACGACGGTCGCGCCCCGCTCCAGCCCGTCGCGTTCGGTGCGGTCGCAGCGCTCTCGGGGTGCTCGCCGTCACAGGCGGCGCTCTGCTGCGTGCACGCGAGCGCCGCGGCGCTGTCGAGCGCGGCGCTGCGTTTGCTGGGCCTCGACCCCTTCGCCGTCGCCGCGGTGCTGGCCGAGCTGCGGCCCACCGTCGGCGCCGTCGCGGCGTCGGTCGACGGCATCGCCACCCCCGACGACCTTCCCGTCGTCACCACGCCCATCGCCGAGCTCGACCCCGAGCTCGGTCGCACCATCGAACCTCGACTCTTCGGGAGCTGACGTGCACGACATCGGCAGTGCTCACGACCACACCCACGACGCCCCCGCACGGCCGGCCGGCGGCGCGTTCCGCGTCGGCATCGGCGGACCGGTCGGCACCGGCAAGACGGCGCTGGTGTCCGCGCTGTGCGGGCTGCTGTCCGACGACCTGCAGATCGGCGTGGTCACCAACGACATCTACACGACCGAGGACGCCGACACGCTGCGCCGGCGCGGGGTGCTCGCCGCCGAGCGCATCGCCGCGGTGCAGACCGGCTGCTGCCCGCACACCGCGATCCGCGACGACATCACCGCGAACCTGGACGCGATCGAAGATCTGGAGTCCAACCAGGGCCCACTCGACCTGGTGCTCGTCGAGAGCGGCGGCGACAACTTGACGCTCACCTTCTCGTCGGGCCTCGTGGACCGCCAGCTGTTCGTGCTCGACGTCGCCGGCGGCGACAAGGTGCCGCGCAAGGGCGGCCCCGGCGTCACCCGCTCCGACCTGCTCGTGATCAACAAGACCGACCTGGCGCCCCTGGTCGGTGCGGACCTCGGGGTCATGGACCGCGACGCACGTGCCCAGCGCGGCGACCTGCCGACCGAGTTCGTGTCGCTCGTCGGCGAGCCCGGCGCCGAGCCGATCGCGTCATGGATCGTGGGCCAGCTCGCCGAGTGGCGCGCCGCAGCGTCGTCGCCGACTGCCGCGTCCGCCGAGCCCGTGGCCGGGTCCTGAGCGACCGGACCGTCGCCGCCGCATGCGCTCCGAGCTGAGCATCCGACTCCGTCGCGGCGCCGACGGCAGGGTCAGCGCCTCCGGCGCGCTCGCGGTTGCGCCCTACTGGTGCCGCTGGGACGGTGACACCCTCTGGCTGGTCGGCTCCGCCGCCACCCCGGTGGCCCGCGACGACGTGGCGCTCGAGCTGCAGGTCGACGCCGGGGTCGTCGCCACGGTGCGTAGCGTGGCCGCGTCGATCGTGTACGCCGGCCGGGGCGAGGGCACGCGGCTGCACACGGCGCTGACGGTCGGGAGCGGAGCGGTCCTGCGCTGGCAGCCGGAGCCGATCATCGTCACCGAGCGGGCGCGTCACGTGGCGTCGACGGTCATCGACGTGGCCGACGGCGGCGCGGTCCTGGCCGACGAGCTGCTGATGCTGGGCCGCCTGGACGAACGACCGGGCGCGATGCGGACGTCGTTGGAGCTCCGCCGCGACGGTGTGCCGGTCGCGCTGACCGGCGTCGACACCGAGTTGCCCGGATGGGACGGGCCCGGCGGCACCGGCGGTGCCAAGGTCGTCGGCACCCGGGTGGTCGTCGACCCGCTCGACCGGGTCCTTCCCGTGGCGGCGGACCCGCCGCCGACCCGTTCGAGCGCGGTGCTCCGGCCGAGCGGGGGCGGCGGGATCGCCACCGCGCTCGCCGGAGATCCAGCCGCCGCGCTCGCCCGACTCGACGCCATCCTCGATCTCGGCGCCGGCTGAACACGGCTGCGCGCCGGCGCCCCACCCGCTACGTTGATCGGCGACGAGGGGGTCGGGAGCATGGGGGACCACGTTCGGCGTTGCCTGGTGGGGCTCATGGCGGCTGCGACCGCGGCGCTCGTCCTGGTGGGGTGTCGACCTCCGCCGGCGCCCGGGTGGGTGCCGCCGGTGGTCACGGCGACCGTCACCCCGGACCCCGTCACGGCCGGCGAGCCGTTCACGGTGGAGGTCACGGCCGTCCATCCGACGGCGGTGACCGCCGTCGCCATCCGGATCCGGACCCCGACGCTCATCGACGGCTGGGACCCGGTCTGCGTCGCTGGCGAGCTCGTCCCTGCGCCGACGGTGACGCGCTCGTTCGAGTGCGTCATGCCCGAGGGCGCGCCGAACGGATCGTGGAGCCTGTCGGCCTCGGCGTTCGATGCATCCGGAAGTGGCGACTACGCAGGCGGGCAGTCCTCGACCTTCGAGGTGGTCGGCGGCGAGGACGACCAGGAGCCCCCGGTGATGGAGTCCGTCGTGGTCGCACCGACGCCGGTCGTCATCGGGGAACCCTTCTCGGTCACGGTCCGGGCGTTCGACGAGCACCACCGGCCGCCGTCGTCGACGTCCCTCTGGCCGGGACTGATGGTCCCGGCCCCCGTCGTCCCCCTGGTGGTGTCGTGGGGGTGCACGAACTCGACCCCGACGCAGGTCGAACCCACGGTGCTCGAATGGACGTTCACCGGCTGTGCCATCCAACCGAACGCCACTCCTCAGCCGGGCTCCTCACCCCCCATCTACGGTGCCGGCTTCGATGTCACGGACATGTTCGGCTACACCGGCCGCATGTTGGTGACGGTCCAACCCGTCGCCGGCTGACTCGACCGCACGGCCCGCCCGCCGCGTCCGCCGAGCGGCAGCGGCCCAGGGGCGCGAGGCTGGTGCGGTGAGCGACGACCTCGACGCCGGCGGTGCGGTCCCGCTCTCCACGTCGACCGGCCGGCTGGTGATCGCCACGACGGTGGTCGGCTCGGCGGTCGCACAGCTGACGGCGACGGTGGTGAACGTCGCGCTGCCGACGATGGCCGCCGACCTGGGCGCCGATGCCGCCGACCAGCAGTGGATCCTCAACGCCTACCTGGTGACCCTGGCGTCGTTGATCCTCATCGGCGGCTCGCTCGGCGATCGATGGGGTCGCATCCGCGTCTACCGCATCGGGGTCGCCTGGTTCGGGCTCGCCTCGTTGCTCTGCGCGATCGCGCCCGACACGAGGGTGCTGATCGCGGCACGGTTCCTGCAGGGCATCGGCGCCGCGCTGCTGACGCCGGGCAGCCTGGCGATCATCGAGTCGACGCTGCGAGGCGACGACCGCGGGCGCGGCGTCGGCCTGTGGTCCGGGCTCGGCGGCGTCGCCGGCGCGATCGGCCCACTCGTCGGCGGGTTGGCCGTCGAGTGGTCGTGGCGCTGGGTGTTCGTGATCAACCTGCCGCTCGCCGTCGCCGTGCTGGTGATGAGCCGATGGGTCCCCGAGAGCCGTGACCCCGAGGCCGCCACGGTGCCGCTCGACGTCGTCGGCGCCCTGCTCACCGTGGTGCTGCTCGGAGGAACCTCGTTCGCGCTCATCGGCGCCTCGGGCGCGGACCCCGGACCCACCGTCGTGGTCGCCATCGGCGCCGCGGTCGCCGCGGCCGCCGGCCTCCGGTGGCACGAACCCGGGCGGCCCGGTGCGATGGTGCCGGTCGACCTGTTCGCCAACCGGGAGTTCGTGGCCGCCAACACGGTGACCTTCGTCGTCTACGGCGGGCTCGGTGTCGTGTTCTTCCTGCTGTCGGTGCAGCTCCAGGTCAGCGCCGGCTGGTCGCCGCTGGCGGCCGGTGCCTCGCTGCTGCCGGTGACCGCGCTGATGCTGGCGCTGTCGTCGCGTGCGGGCGCGTGGGCGTCGCGCCACGGCCCTCGGTGGCCGCTCACCGTCGGGCCGCTCGTGATGGCGGTCGGCATGCTGATGCTGTCGCGCATCGACGCCGACACCGAGTTCCTGACCGACGTGCTGCCCGCCACGATCGTGTTCGGCCTGGGGCTCGCGACGACCGTCGCGCCGGTGACCTCGGCCGCGCTGGGATCCGTGCCCGATCGCCGCGCCGGTGCGGCGTCCGGCGCCAACAACGCCGTCGCGCGCACGGGTCAGCTGCTCGCGGTCGCCGCGGTGCCGCTGGTCGTCGGGCTGACCGGCGACGCGCTCAGCGACCCGGACGCGCTGTCGACGGGGTTCCCCGCTGCGGTGCGACTTGGCGCGGCTGCGGTCGCGCTCGGAGGCGTCCTGGCCGCGGTGATGTTCCGGCCCGACGACACCTGTGCGGAGCCACCGGGGCCCGACGGCGAGCCGGTGTTCCTGTGCGGCGTCGACGGGCCGATCACCGGCACCGTCGACGTCTCGCCCGGAACGAGACGCGGGAACCCGAACGGCGGCTGAGTTCACGATCACGCATCTGTGTTCTGAAACCGAGGCCATGGCCTCGGTTTCAGAACACAGATGGGAGTGCGGGAATCAGCTGGGGGCCGGCTGCGAGCCGCGCAGCACACCGCCGGGACGCTCGCCGGTGGCCTCGTCGTGCTCGCGCACCACGGCGCCCGACTTCACCGTCGCGACGTAGCCCTTGGCCCGCTGGATCAGCCGCTTGCCACCGGCCGGCAGGTCGTAGGCCATCTCCGGCGGCTCGAGCGCCAGGCCCTCCAGGTCGATGACGTTGACGTCGGCCAGGTAGCCGGGCTCCAGCAACCCACGATCGGCGAAGCCGTAGAGCATCGACGTGCGCCGCGTCTGGTGGTGCACGATCTGCTCGACGGGCAACGTGTCGCCCCGCGAGCGGTCCCGTGCCCAGTGCGTCAGCATGAACGTCGGCAGGCTGGCGTCGCACAGCACGCCGCAGTGCGCACCGCCGTCGCCGAGCCCCAGCACGGTGCCGGGGTGGTTCAGCATCTCGCCGATGTCGTCGAGTCCGCCGTTCACGTAGCCCAGGAGTGGCAGGTAGAGCAGCTCCTTGCCGCCACGCTGGAGCATCAGGTCGTAGGTGACCTCGAGCGGGTCACGACCCTCACGCCCGGCGACCGCGGCGACGCTCGTCGACGGGTCCGGCTCGTAGTCGGGCGGGTCGCCGAGGGGGAAGAGCTTGTCCAGGCTCGCGGCCATCAGCGCGTCCAGGCCCTGCGCGTCGCCGCGGGGCGCGGCCAGGATCTCGGCGCGCACCTCGGGATCGGACAGGTGCGCGATGCGCTCGTCCAGCGGCAGGTCCGCGTAGCGGCGGTAGACGGGGTTGCGCACGAAGGGGTGGAACGACGACTGGAAGCCGACCAGCACCGACGCCGGCTTGCCCGCCACCTGGGGCACGAGCCAGGCGCCCTCACGGTTGGCGACCATGGCGCGCTCGATCCAGTCCCGCCACCACTGCGGCGCGAAGTCCGCGGCGAGCACCTGGAAGGTAACGGGGATGCCGGCACGCTTGGAGATCTCGGTCATCCAGGCGATCTCGGCGCCCGGGTCCATCATGTCGCTGGCGACGGAGAAGACCCGGTGGCCGGTGCCGCCGAGCGCCGAGCCGATGCCGATCAGCTCGTCGGCCGCGGCGGTCGTGCCCGCAGCGAGCTCGCCGTCCTTGGCGCGGTGCAGGATCGTGCGGGTGGTGGAGACGCCCATGGCCCCGGCGAGCGCTGCCTCGTGCGCGAGCTTGGCCATGTGCTCGATCTCGTCGGGCGTCGCCACGTCGTTCGGGCGCTCGGACCCCAGCACGTAGGCGCGCAGCGAGCCGTGCGGCAGCAGCGCGGCGACGTCGAGGACACGTGGCATGCGCTCGAGCTCGTCCAGGTAGTCGGGGAACGACTCCCAGTTCCAGGTCATGCCCTCGTCGAGGGCGGCACCGGGGATGTCCTCGACCCCCTCCATCAGCTGGATGAGGAAGTCGCGCTCGTCCGGACGGGCCGGCGCGAACCCCACGCCGCAGTTGCCCATCACCACGGTGGTCACGCCGTGCCAGCCCGAGGGCGACACCTCCGGGTCCCAGGTGGCCTGGCCGTCGTAGTGCGTGTGCACGTCGACCCAGCCGGGGGTCACCGCGGCGCCGTCGGCGTCGACCTCGCGCCGACCCGAGCCGGTCACCTCCCCGACGGCGACGATCCGGTCGCCGTCGATCGCGACGTCGGCGGACCGGGCGGGTGCCCCCGAACCGTCGATCACCTTGCCGTTGCGGATCACCAGGTCGTGCATGGAGCACTCCGTTCTGTCCTCGTGCCGTCAGACCCCCCTCACGGCGACCTCCGCGACGCTAGACGATGGCCTCGCCGCGGCGTCCGACGGAGTCCGTCGTCGGCGAATCTTCGACGTGTAGTGTCCGATCCCCGGGCCATCGCCCGGCCGAACGCACCTGGAGATCGACCGTGCTCGCAGCTGACTACAACTACCCACTGCTCAACGTCTTCCTGTCGATGCTCTACTTCTTCCTGTTCGTGATCTGGATCTGGATCGCGGTCATGGTCGTGGTGGACATCTTCCGCAGCCACGACCTGGGCGGATGGGGCAAGGCCTTCTGGTTCCTCTTCGTCATCCTGATCCCGTACCTGGGCGTCTTCATCTACCTGATCGCCCGTGGCGGCAAGATGCACGAGCGCCAGGCCGCTGCGGCCCAGGAGTCCCAGAAGGCCTTCGACCAGTACGTGCAGCAGGCCGCCGGTGCGACCGACGTGCCCACCCAGCTCGAGAAGCTGGCGGGGCTGCGCGACCAGGGCGTCATCACGCCCGAGGAGTTCGAGGCCCAGAAGGCCAAGCTGCTCGGCTGAGCAGCGACCGGCGACAGAATGCCCGTGCTGCGACGCTGTGCCGTCCTCGCGTGCATCCTCGTGTCCGTGTCCGCTTGTGGCGATGCGAATGATGAGAACGTGACGTCCGGCCCCGAGGCGAGCTCGCCGGGGGCCGGTGTCGCGTCCGAGCAGCTGGACGGGCGCACCTTCCGTGGCGCCGACGTCATCGGTCACGACCTGGTCGACGGCACCGAGGTGTCGCTGACGTTCGAGCCCGGCCGGCTCAGCACCAACGCCGGCTGCAACACGTCCGGTGGGGCCTACACGCTGGACGACGGCGTGCTGCGCAGCGACGGCGACTGGTTCACCACGGCGAAGGGGTGCACACCCGAGCTCGAGGCGCAGGACCTGTGGCTGGCCCAGCTCCTGGTCGCCGGCGTCGACGTGTCACTCGACGAGGACCGCCTGACGCTCACCAGCGCGGACGGGGGCGACGTCACGATGACGCTGAGCTCCGGTGGTGCGGATCTCGCGTCGCTGACCGGGACCACCTGGATGCTCACCTCGATCATCTCCGGCGACGCCGCGTCGAGCGTGCCGGCGGGCCTCGAGCAGCCCACGCTGCGGATCGGCGAGGACGGCATGGCCGAGCTCTTCGCCGGCTGCAACCGCGGCGGCTCGGCGGTCGGCACCACGACGACCGACGCGGGCGAGGCGCTGAGCTTCGGGCCGATCCGGCTGACGAAGATGGCCTGCGCGGAGGACGCCATGTCGGTCGAGGCCACGGTGCTGCGCGTGCTCGAGGCGGAACCGACCTTCACGATCAGCGCGGACCGGGGACCCACCCTCACCGCCCCGGACGGCACCGGGTTGGAGTTCCAGCCGGGCTGATCAGCTGCGATCGAGGTCCCGGCGCGCCGGGACCGCCGGGCTCGACCGACCGATCCAGGAGCTCAGGCCGTGAAGGTGCGCAGCTCGTCGGCGTCGGCGGCCGCTTGGCGCCGGCCCATGGCAACCGCGTCGGGCACCGCCGCCGGGTCCATCAGCGTCTCCAGGTCGACACGTTCCGGCATCTTGAACATCACCTCGGTGCCGGTCCCGGCCAGCGCGTCGAGCTCGCGGCGGACCGACCCCGGGGCGACGGTCATGGCGCCCACGTCGACGCCGGCACCGTCGGTCAGCCCCAGCACGACCGCTCGTCGCGCACCGGCGAGCAGGTCGACATGCGTGCCGCTGCCGGACACCCCGCCATCCATGCACCGTCGGTCGCCGATGGGTTGGGGCGCGAACACGCCGGGGATCGCGCTGCTCGCCGCCACGGCTCGGGCGATCCCGACCCCGGCGGCGCGGGTGACGACGCAACGCTCCGCGGTGAACGTGTCGACGCAGGTGATCTGCAGCCCGTCCGCCGGCCAACGACGGCTCCCGAGCACGACGCCGATGTTGCGGGGCATGGTGCCGACCGGCGGCGTGGCCGCAGCGAGCGCCGCGTGGCCGATGTGGCGGATGCGAGCCGGGTCCGCGTCGTCCGCGAACGCGAACAGGTCGCGTGCGCGTTCCTGGCTGGGCGCCAGACCTGACGCAGGCGCGAGGGCACCGACGAGTCGGGGCAGCTTGGCGAGCACCTTGAGCTCGGTGTGCAACCGTCGCAGGTGTCCTGCCTCCAGCACCGACGCGACGAGCGAGCCCGCCGAGGTGCCCACCACCCGGTCCGCGCCGGCAAGGTCCACCCCCCGTGCCGCCAGCTCGAACAGGTACGAGACCTGCCAGGCCACGAAGTAGACGCCGCCCCCGCCCAACGACACGCCCAAGCCCAGTCCGTCGCCGTACCCGGCGCCCATGTCCACCGCGACGGCGAGGCCGTCGGCGACGGCCGGGCCATCGGATACGGCGGTCCCGGATGCGGTGGCCCCCTGTGCGCTGGCGGACTCGTCGGATTCGGGCGGCTGCATCGTCCGCAGGCTACCGACACCCCCACATCCCATTTGTGATCTGAAAGCGAGGGCGGTCTCAATCGGTCAGTGCAACAGCAGCTGGTTGAGGGCTTCGGATGGTGTCATCCATCCGAGGGTCTGTCGAGGGCGGCCGTTGAGGCTGTCGGCGGCGGCTTGGAGCTCGGCTGGGGT